>Ga0265338_10003497_pt1 | contig 22043 bp, 43 predicted proteins | sample 42126metaG_FD_193579 | JGI IMG/M metagenome (GOLD analysis project Ga0265338, IMG submission 193579) | Rhizosphere microbial communities from Carex aquatilis grown in University of Washington, Seatle, WA, United States - 4-21-26 metaG | ecosystem: Host-associated > Plants > Roots > Rhizosphere... | reverse complement strand
TTCACGCTGCGAGGTCGTCGGGCGGGTCAACCGGAACCACATGGAGCCGCGCAATGGCCCGAGCACCGGCGCCGTCCCACCTGGGCGCCTTGCTAACGCCCACCCCGACCTTTCGGCTTCACGCTACGGGACAGGTTGCTCCCGCACGGCCCGGTATGTCGTCACCGGACTCCCCGCGTGCCCTTTTCAGGTGGGCCGGCGGGGAGAGCACACGAGACGAGCCCCCCCGTTCCCGGCATCGTCTTGGCCCCTTACCGTTATCGCAGGTGGTCCCGTGGGCCGCTCGGAGGGGCTACTACAGAGGGGGGGGGGCATTATCCCGCCGCTTTCCTCCGTACTGCGCGGGGATTGGTCCCCTTAGCCCGCGGGTTCGTGCCGTTTCGGCGGCTCCCGCGGCGTTGACCGCTGGGATTGGCGAGAGCGGCGGCCCTGATGGCCTCTCGCTCCGCGGGGGTGCCCGCGACGGTCACGCTGAGCGCCACTCTCGGACTAGCTGGAGACCGTCGTAACGCTCTCGCAGCTCGTGCCCGTCCTGGTACTCGACGCGCAGCTCGGGATAGCCACACCAGCGCCCCAGGTGCTCCACGGCCTCGATCCCCGCCTCGTCTAGCGCGGCCTCTAGGTCGGCCCCCACGTCCTCCAGGGCATCCCGCAGGTATTCGACCCCCTCAAGGGTCCAAATCACTGTCGCGTCACGGGGGGATCGAGCCCCAAAGTAGAAGTCCGCGATGGCCCCAGCCCTCCACGCGAGTACCGCTTGGTCGTAGACCTCGCGCTCGCGGGTGGTTAGGCGGGTAGGACCGGCCTTCACCGCTGAATCGGTTTCAGCGATGGAGGGGACGGGTTACAATCGGTATTGCGCATGGGGAGTGGAGTTCCCTGTGGTCGCCGGATGGCCCTCGTTGTTGGCGGGGGTCATCCCCTTTTGTGGGGTGGACCTCACGACGCTACCTCCAAGTCTTGCTCGAAGCGAGCCTGATGCCGCTCGACGGCATCCCACCAGGCATCACCCCACACTTCTGCCGGATGGCAACCGATCTTCACAGCGAAGCGGTCGGCCTGCCAGATGGAGAACCCTTCGCGCACGTATTGCGGGTAGTTCCCGATGCCGAGCACGTTCGCCATGATCGACACGGACTCCCATCCGCCGGCTCTCGCCAACGCCGCGGGGGTGAGTGCCGGATCGCGCAGAGCACGAGGGCCGGTCCCCAACGTCAGACGGTGATAGCGACGTTGAGCGTCCTTGTGTGTGCTCATGCTGCTACTGCTCGGAGTAGCACGTCGAGGATCGGTCCGAAGTCGGAGCCGGTCAGGGCACGTTTGATCGTGAGCTGTTCGTAGATCATGCCGAACGCGACTCCTTGACCTTCGTCGTCGATGGCCTCGAACGCAGCCTCTCCGTCCCAGCCGCCGCGTTCCCATAGTTCCACGTCCTCGGTCGGCCACGTCTTGGGGTGTGACTCGTCGTGAGGATTGCGCAGCGTCGTGACGCGGGCGAACACCTTGAGATCGTTGCGTGCAGCTCGGGCGAACGCCTGGCGTAGTTGGCCCTCGGAGCGCGTGTAGACGGCTTCCTGTCCGCTGTTGCCGAGCGACCGGAGCGCAGAGATACGCCCGTCGCGCGGGTGAGCGGCCGCAACGGTTCGGTACTGCTGAAAGGCGCTCTTGGGAACGTAGAGCTTCCCGGCGCGTCGGTAGGCGACGGGGAATCCTCGGGCGCGTGCGATTGCTTCGCGGCCGGCGGTGTTACCAGAGGAATAAGCCACGTCACGGGATCAGGTGCATCAGACGGTGCATGTCGTGGCACGGGTGCGCGCAAATCTTCGGCTTCGGCTTGCCGCGCATCTCGATTTTGCACCCGCACGGCAGCGGATCGCCCTCGTAGACGACCTTCCCCCAGTCCTCGGTACCGTGATACACGCGTCCGTCGCGCTCCTCCAACGAAATGCCGATGACGTTCATGCTTCACCCGCTTCGTTGGGGAGGCTGTTGCGGAGTCGTATCACGTCTGTCCTGTTCGCGGGTCTGGGGTAGGGGCCTTCACCCCAACGCTTCAACCGGAACCGGCCCGGCAGTCCGTTGTCGAGCCAGTCCTGTCGCGCGGTGAGGTATAGCGCATCCGTCGAGAACGCCACAACCTCACCCTTGGCGTGCAGCGCGCCGGTGCGCGGTGCGGGGTGAATCGGGCGACCGCGAACGACGCCCGGTCCGTCGAGCAGTCGTGCGCGGGTCCGTGCCCAGATCGCGGCGGCCCATTCCGGGTGCTGCATCTCTTTCCACGCGGCGGGTTTCGTCTCCGGCCAGAGGCAGTAGTCACCCTCGAAACGGACCTTGGCTCGCGCGTCGGCCGGTACGTCGTCGATGCTCTTGGAGAACCGGGTGATCGTGTGCGAGCTCGCGGCGAGCGCGCCGATCGAGTGCAAGATGATCGACCGGACTCCCTGACGCGCCAACGGATTCGCGGCCAAGTTCGCGTACAGCTTCACCAAGCGGTCTTTCCACAAGTCGAGCGGACCCGAACCCGAGTAGTCCGGGAAGAGGAGGCGTTTCGCGATGACGACGTGCCAGCCGTACTTGAGGAGGACATGCAGCTCGGCGCCGTCACACCACGTCCAGAATGCCTCGGTTGGATCGCACGGGTAACGCCAGCCGTCGCGGCCCTCCTTGACACCGACCAGCCCGAACGGGTGAGGCCAGTCTTTCGGAACAGCGACCCCGACGAAATACCGGCCGCGTTGCTGGCCGGCGTACTCGTGAACCTCGTCGACGACCGGAACGCCGGCTCCGAGTCCCCAGGCCGAGGCGGCGTACGCAAGGCGCATGTCGTACTCGTAGAGCGCCGGAATGGTCTCGACCCAATCGCCCGCGCCGCCGTTCTCGTCGGGCAAACCCGGAATGAGTTGGCGCCCATAGCCGACCGTCTCGATGCGTGCTTGCCCTGAGGTCGCGCGGATCAGCTCCTGATGTTCGTCGGAGAGGACCGGCCATTCGACGCCTTCGGGGATCGACTGGAGCATGAGCTCGCGGCCGGTAGTGGCGGGCGTGTCGAGGAGGGAGGCGTCGGGGAAGGCGCCGCGCAGGGCCGCACCGAGCGTCCGGTACGCGGCCGATGCTTCCGAGACGGAGTAGTCACCGGACGGGAACCACGACGCGGCAGCCTGGAGCGTCACCGACCGGCCGGGCCGCTTGTACCGCATGACCGGGTGCGCGCCTTCGAGGAAGTGCTGGCCGGGCTCCCAGCCTGCCGGGATTCGCTCGAGCGCCCACGGCAGCCAGCCCTGCGCGGGTCGGTCACCGACGAGGTAGACCCGCTCCACCGAGCTATCGAGGCCGGTGAGCATCGACCCGGCCGATGGCCCTACCGGCCAGAACTGCGTCTCCCGTTGGGTGATGTGCCGAACCTTCCGGCTTGTCACTGTCCCAGGGGTGCTGTAGCTTTCCATCTGCGCCTCGATTTCGGAGTCGGTCGCACGAGAAGCCCCTCAGCGATGGGGGGCTTCCTCGCGTTCATCACTTCCCGGCGGGGACCGTACCGCGGTGTTCGCATCGACGCAAGAACCGATGTACGCTCGCCGCTTCCTTGTGGGAGGTGTGCGCCATGCCCGAAGATGACACTCTGCCGCCGCTGGACTGCGGAGCCTTCTTCCCCGGTACAAAGTTCAACGGGACGCCCTTCATTCTCGACCAAGGCGACCAGGAAGCCGCGGGCGTCTGGCTCACGGAGATCGTCGGGAACAAGCCACTCGCGCCCGAGCTTCAGATGCGGATCAACGAGGACGGCCGCCTCGACCTGTGGATGGTCGACGCCTTCGGAACGACTGGCCGCCACTTCCTCTTCAGCTTCTTCGCTCCCGAATGAGCGCCCTCATCGATCGGAACACATCAAGCGATGGTGTGCGGTGACCACGATCGGTTTCGCGTCCACTGAGGGCGGCTGCTTGCATTACCGGGCTGAACTTCCGGCGCGCATGCTCGTCGAACGCGGCCACGAGGCGTACTGGTGCGGCGACGTCGACACAACCGAAGAGGGCGGCCCGATCGGCTTCCCACTCAACGACGAAGAAGGCTTCGACCCGGCCATCGTTGTGCTCGCGGGCGGATGGCCGGTCAAGTTCGGTGCCGACCGCATCCGGTGGGCGCAACGTGGCGGACAGAAGATCGTGTGCGACTGCGACGACTGGCCATGGCTCCCAACCACCAACCCGCACTACGAAATAGGCGCAGCCGAACGCAAACTCGGCGCGCTCCGCCAAGCCGACGCCATCACCTGCTCAACACCATTCATCCAGCAGGGCCTCGCCGAATACGACATCGACGCGACGCTCTGCCGGAACATCATCGACCCACGCCGCTACGACTTCTCACGCGGCTACAACCGACCAAACCCCGACTGGAACATCACACCACCACACGACGAACGGCTCGTTGTCGGCTACCGCGGGATGCTCTGCGGATTCCACGACGACGACGTACGCGCCGCCCGCGGTCAACTCCCAATCGAACACACCCGATACGTTCACGTCGGCGCAGACCCACGCGAACGCAAAAGCTTCGCGCAGCTTGCACGCGTTCCCGCCGCCGACGTGGAACGACGCGACGCCGTACCGTTCGACGACTACGGCCCACAGCTTGACGGCATCGACATAGCGATCATCCCCTACGCCAACCGCGCCTTCTCTGCCGCCAAATCGAATATCGCTGCGCTCGAATGGACCGCGGCCGGTGTCCCCTGGCTCGGCGGCCTCAACGCCGAAACGGTCGCGCTTGACCCGATCGTCCTCACCGACAACGAGCGGGGCCGCTGGACCGAACGGCTCGGCGACTACCGCGACCCGTCGAAACGTCAGACGTTGTGGGAGTTGCAATGGGAGGCGATGCTCGCATGGAACCGGATGGCCGATGACGGGGCCTGGGAACGGGCAGTGCTTGGCACTACCCGCATCCTGGCGTAACATTCCGCCCATGCAGCCAGACCCACGCGTGCCGATCATGCTCGATCCGGAGTTTCGCTACGAAATCGAGGGCCTGGTAACAAACGAGATGCTCGCGGCGCGACTCGACGCGATGGACGAGAAGCTCGACGCGTTCGCGGCGATGCTAAACGAGTACCGCCCGCTCCTCGACGCGGCGAAGAAGCGGATGACGCCAAGGTTCGGAGGTCGACGTGCCGAAGGTTGAGGAAGATGAGACAACCGATGAAGTCGAAGAAGTCGACGACGGATCTGGTGACGGATCTGGTGATGACGGCGGCGACGATGACGGGATGGGCGCGAAGATCAAGGCAGCGGTTAGCGAAGCTCTCGCGCCGTTCTTCGCAGCCGACGACGACGGAGAAGACGTGAACGACTCGGCACACCCGGCGCGCACCCAGTACGCGCAGGAGATCGACTTCGAGGCGAAGGCCCGCGCCGCGCTCGACAAGATCGGCAAGGAGAAGGAGACCGACGCCCGACTCGCGAAAGTCGAGCAGATCGTCGAACGTCCGCCGCGCAAGCAGTCGAAGCTCGAGCGCGCACTGTGGGGCACCGAGAAGGCCGACGCCTGATGGGTATTCGCGTGTCGGGCGTGTTCGTGATCGCGGTCGCGTTCGGTGGCGGCTACTACCTGGCCCGCCGGAAGTACAAGAAGTGACGCCGCTCGAAGAGATCCAAGACTCGCTCGCCCGCTTCATGCTGTTGTCACGGGCGGCGATCTGTGGTCCGCCGGTCACGGTCTCCGACGATCTCGACCGCTTCGGCGTGCCGCTCGTCGTCACGGCGGTCGACCAGTGACAGCGTTCATCTGCAAGACGTGTGGCGAGACGATCGAGGGGTCGCCGCTCACCCACTACCGCGACGCGCACCCGGGCGAGAAGTCGCCCGCCCCGTCACACAAGGCGAAGAAGCCGAAAACCGAGTGGGTCGACAAGGTAGAGGAGCGGAGCGGAGGGTCCCAGCCAGGATCGGCCGAGCCCGGAGTCGACCCGCCCGCCGACTCCGGGACGGCTGAACCGGCCCCCGACTTCGGCGACGACGCGATCGTCCCGGAAATCGTCGCGCCGCGCCGCTCCTGGAAAGATCGGCTGTGGGGCACCGGCCCGAAGCCTCCGAAGACCCCACATGTTTTACGTGGAACATCCCTCGCCCGGCCCGGGAAGCGGGAAAACGCCTCCGAACTCCTGGGTTCCGGCTGGCGTGGCCTCGGCTTCCTGGTCGCCAAAGCAGACGGCCCGGTCGGCCGCTGCATGCAATACCAGGCCCCGGTCGCGGGTGAAGTGTTCGACGATCTTCTCGCCGGGACGTTCATTGACCGTGGCCTCGTCCAGCCGATCGCCCGGAACACCGAGACCGCCAAGGCCGCCAGCGCAGTCCTCGCCCTCCCGGCGCTCATCTACATGTACGAACGTGCCGCGCCCGAGCTGCAAGTCGTCCTCGCCGGATTCTTGGAGCAGGCCGCACTTGCGCACATTGAGGCGATGGTCCCGGTGATGAAGAAGAAGCAGGCCCGCGACCGTGCGATGGCGAAAGTCATCGACGACCTGAAAGCCGAAGGGATGATGGACCCGAACGCGGCGACCGCAACCGACGCAGCAACCGCGGTCCTCGAACAGATTTTCGGCCAGCCCGCCGAACCGGACCCGGCGAACAACGGAACGCACGCCACCGCGCCGGTCGGATGACCATCTCACTGTCGCAGTCGCTCGGCGGAGGTTCGCCGGTCACGTGGGCGCTCGACTGGCTCGACCGTGCCAAGCTGCCCATCACCGCGGAGAACATTCAGGTCGCCTACTCGTGGGAGTACTCCGAGTCGGGTGGCGGCGGCGGAATGTGGAACCCGTTCAACACCACCGAACCGTGGCCGGGAGCCACCGACTTCAACTCGGTGGGCGTGAAAAACTACGCCAGCCGCGACGACGGACTCGACGCGCTCGCCACCGTCATCCATCAGCGGTACTACACGAACGTCGTCGCCCACTTCATGGCCGGCAACGACGCGAGAGCGACCGCCGACGCGATCACCGCGTCTCCGTGGGGTACCGGATATATCGTGTTGCGGCCGGTCCCTGGCGGCGGGTCGATCCCGCCGCCGCAGCCGCACCCGAACGGAGACACCGTGAATCTTGTCGGCTCGCCACACAAGCCCACCGACCCGACCCGAATCGCGGCCGCCGTGTGGGACCCCGCACACCCGAACTACGTCACGCTCACGAACGGAGCGAGCATCGCAGGCGACACGCCCGGAGCGATCAATCGTGTGTGGGCTCCGCCGGTTACCGTGAACCACGTCGGTATCGGCATCGCGCTCCTGCCCGCCGGCGGCGGGATCTTCTTGCAAGACTCTGCTGGTGCGACGTTCATCGGGAAATGGTCGTGAGCGACGACCTCCGCCGCATCGTTGTCGGCTGCGTCAGCATGGCCGCGATGATCGTCGTCGGCTACGCCGTCACCCGAGCCCTCCCCGACTGGGAACTCACCGCACGCGGCATCGTCGCCGACACGCGCCGCAAGTTGCAGCTCGAGTCCGAGGTCGCGAGACTCGAACACGAAACGATCATCGAAGCCGAGTTCGCCAAATGGGAAGCCGCGCACAACAATGGAAATTGACGCCAGCCTCGCAGTCAACCTCGGCGCCGCGATCGACCGCAACGCCAACGCGCTCACCAACGTCGAACGGGCAATGCTCCGCCCGCCCGCGCAGCCGTTCGCGTTCCGCAAGCCAACCTCAGGTGTTGTCGACGCAGGCGGCGATGACCTCGTGCTCTCGCTCGGCGGACCGCAACAGGGGAACGTCTGGTACATCCGTGGCGTGACGGTCGGCGGCCTCTCCTACGCCACCGCCGCGTCAGGCTCCGCGCTCCTGGTGATCACGGCGACCTCGCCGACGAACGCCGCGCAAGTCGGCCTCACCGAGGTATACGACAACGCCTCCGCTCTCCCGCTCACCTCAACCTACGGACGCGGCGAAATCCCGCTCCAGGCCCGCGAACGCGCATACCTGATCATCGTCGGCGGCACCGCCGCACAGATGTACGTCGCGGCCGCGACGATCGAACAGTACGAGACGGGCGAACGGTCACAGACGGTCCCCCAATGAGTTTCCCGACACCGGGCGCCCCCGCGATCAACCTCCTCGAGTTCGCGTTCACCGAGAAGGCCACCGCGGGTGTCTACACCGCGACATACAAGGTGCCCGCCGGTACCGATGTGGTCGGCTGGCAAGCCACACAGATCGGACCAGTGTGGGCAGCAGACTCAGCGTTCTTCGACATGGGCGACACGCTCTCCGGTCCGTTGTCCTACACGGGCGGCAATGACCTGACGGTCTATCCGACCTACACGCCGATCCCACCGAACGGCTCGGGCCATCCGTTCATCAACGCCGAAAACCCCGTCCACCCATATCCGACAGTGACACTCGGAGCGATCGTCGGAGTGGATGACGTAGCGCAAACGATTGAACTCGCGGGCGATCTGACCCGCTATTTCAAGGCGGCTACATTGCCGACCGGAGCGCAAGGCTTCCTCATCAACGGGTCGACCGGCAATGACGGCACCTACACGAACGCGGTCGACGCGACGTTCGCGGCCGGGAAAACGACGATCACCACGAACGAGGCGCTCCCTGACCCGACCGTCGATGGGAACGTGCAACTCTCCGCGCAGTCGTTCGAGGGGAGCTCGCCACTCGCGCCTTACTCGAACGACAACACCGCGTTCTATTTGTGGAACGGCTACGGCAACGCGGTCCAATACCACACAGGCGGCACGATCACGATGACGGTAACGACCGCGATCGCGTCGCCTCCGGTGGTCCCGGTCGGGATCATGCGCGTCCGGCTCGCGGTCGTACCGCCCGTCACCGCGGTCAACGCGTCGTTCGCCTGAACCAATGCCGGTACAGCAGTACCAGCCGGTCAAGCAATCCACGTCGGATGATGCGGGGAACATCTCGTGGACGTTCCCGCCACCGACCGGCCAAAACCAGTCGGCGAAAGGCGTTGTGTTCGTCGACTCCGGCGCGGCGGGCTCGTTCAAGGCGTATGTCGGGTCGATCTTCCAAGGGTCCTGGTCCGGTGGTGCGGTACCCGGCCCGTTCTACTTTCAAGGCAACCAGACGTTCACCGTCACCGGAACCGGCCTCAACCCGAACACGCCATACAACTGCTCGTTCTTCGGTGTCTCCGACTTCTCCGAAAACCTCGACGCGTCAGTCCCCGCGAACCTCGGCGTCTCCAGCCTGTTCGGCACCGACGCGATCGTCGACGAGCACATGGTGCTCATCGGGTCCGGCCAAACGCAGGTGTACGAGTTCTTCCCATGCATCAACTTCGCCGCCCTCCGCCTCGCGGTCCGTACCCTGTCGGGCGGGCCGCTCGCGGTGACGTGTACGTGGTGGAATCAGGACCAGGACGCGATCATGGGCGAACGGTTCTTTATCCTCGGCGAAGCATCGACTGGGATCGGCGTCACCCTCGAAACCGTGATACCCCACCTCGGAGACTCACTCTCCATCAGCATCAGCGCGAACTGAGGACACCGAATGGCCGACGAGAAAATCACCGCGCTCAACGACCTCGCCGCGGCCGACATGCAAGGCGACGACCTCCTCGTCGCGGTCGACGTGCACGACACGACCATGGCACCGACCGGCACCGACAAGAAAGCGCTCATCAGCGACTTCCTCGCGGCCGCGCTCACGCTCGGCCTGATCGTCGACGACACAACGCACACATGGAAGATCAAGTTGGACCCCGGCGGCCCCCTTCGGATCAACGTCACAGACGACGCGACCGGCAACGTCTTCGCGGAACTCCAAATTGATCCGACCTCGACCGGCGCGCTTATCGTCGGCCAGGTCGGCAACGGTACCCAGGCCGCGAACTTCCAAGCCTCAGTCGATACGGTCGGCCCGACCGGCCGCGCGTCGATGGCCGGCAACGACGGCACCAACTCGGCCTCACTGACCGCGGACGGCACCGTCGGCAATCAATCGAACAGCCGCGACCTCACCTTCGACACCGCGGGGACGGGGCCGGTCGTCCCCGACCAGTCCGACGGTCACACCTACCGGATCGTCACCACCGCGGGAGTGCTCGGCGTCCAGCTCGTAACCTGAGCTGATGCCGCCCTCCTATCTGCTCCTCGAATCAGCTGGTCGCATCGAACTCGAGGACGGCTCCGGGTTCATCCTTCTCGAAGGTTCGGTCGCGCCAGGCACGGGCGCAAGCTACGACCTCGCCGCCACCCACGCGACGCAGCCGATCGACCAGTACGGCGGCATGGACATCTACAACGCCGAACCCACCCTCGTCCCCGCCGGTGAGACCGTCACCCTCATCAGCGCCGACTACATCTTCGTCGGCCCGGCGCTCTTGTTCTTCAACCCGGCCGGCGCATCGGCCTCGTTCACGATGCAGCTCCAAGCGCAGCAGGCGGACGGGACGTGGAACACGATCATTGCCCGCGACGAGACGGACGGCGCCCGCCAGATCATCCCGCTCTTCACGCCCGGCGCGCCGCTCCGCCTCCAAGTGACCAACGGGACCGGCTCGCCCGAGCGGATGGACGCCTGCCTCTCCTACGACATCGGCTGAACTGTGCCCCGCCGCGGCCTTCTCCTCATCCCCGGCTCAACCGGAGCCGCAGGACCGCCCGGACCGCCAGGCCCTCCCGGCCAAGATGGGATCGACGGAACAGACGGCTTCGACGGCACAGACGGCACAGATGGCGCACCCGGAGCACCCGGAGCCGCTGGAGCACGGGGCCCCGCAGGACCGCCCGGCGCGGACGGTCAAGACGGAGAACCCGGCGACCCCGGCACGCAGGGTCCGCAAGGCGTCGCGGGCGCGGCAGGCGCGCAGGGACCGCGAGGGTTCCCCGGCGTCGACGGCGAGGACGGCACAGACGGAGCGACCGGACCTCAAGGTCCGCAGGGCATCCCAGGGCCGACCGGAGCGACCGGCGCCCAAGGTCCGCAAGGGCTACCCGGAACGCCCGGCACCGATGGCGAGGACGGCCAGGACGGCAATCAAGGACCAGCCGGAGCGGCAGGGCCAGCGGGCGCGCAGGGGCCGCAAGGAATCCAAGGGCTCCCCGGCCAGGACGGCAACGACGGAGACGACGGCCCGCAAGGCCCGCCCGGCACACCAGGACTGAACGCAGGGAGCGGCCTCTACGGCGACGGCTCAGACGGCGCACTCGTCCTCGACGGATCCAGCCCGGTCACCGGCATGAGCCTCTCCGGTACGACCTACACGCTCACCCGCAACATCTACGCCACCACCGTCACGTTCCAAGGCACCGTCTCCGGCCTCAAAACCGGGAACTTCAAGCTCTACGTCTCGGTGTCCACGATCGTCACCGTCTCCGCATCCCTGAACAACGACGGCGCCAACGCGGTCACCACAACCGGCGGCGTAGCCATCGTCGCCCAGGTATTCCCAGCCACCGCAGGCGGCGGGTCGGGCAGCATCGGCACCGGCGGCGGAGCAGGATCAGCGGTCGGCTCCGGCGCGCTCGGCGGAGCGGGAGGAGCGGGCGGCATAGCGACCGGCGGCGGCACCGGAGGCGGCACCGCAGGCGGCGTAGCCACGGCCGCGACCGCAAAACAGGGCGGCCCCGGCGTTCACACCTACACCGACGCGGTGACCGCCACGTTCTACGGCAACGGCGCCGGTCCCACGATCGCGATGGCCGCAGGTGGTGGAGGGTCGGGTGGCACCGCCGCGACCGGCACAGGCCTCGGCGGCGGCGGCGGAGCAGCCGGAGGTATCTGCATGCTCATCAGCCGAGACATCAACATCCTCGCGGGCGCCACCTTCACCGTCAGCGCCAAAGGTGGCAACGGCGCGCAAGGCACCGCCGGAACCTCCACCAACGTCGGAGGAGGAGGCGGAGGCGGCGGCGGAACAGTCATCATCATCAACAGCACCCTGTCCGGCTCCGGCACCCTCACCACAACCGTGACGGGCGGCTCGGGTGGCGCACCCCGCGGCACCGGCGCGACCGGCGCCAACGGCTCGGGCGGCAACGTCTACACGATCAACGTCTAAAGGTAGGATCAACCCATGCCCACACCCCGCCAACTGCTCGCACCCACCGCCGCCTCGGTCACCGACGCCACCCTGTTCACCTCGCAGTCAGCGGGCGTCACCGTCATCCGTCAGATCATCGTGGCGAACACGACGAACGGCGCGAGCGTCACGTTCGGCATCGCGATCGGCGGCACAACCGCGACCGCGGCGAACCTCATCACGGGCGGCGCCGTGCAACCGATCCCCGCCAACTCGGTCATCGTGATCCCAGGTCCGATCACGTTGCCAGCGTCGACCGCTGTGCACGCGATCGCGTCGATTACGGGAGTGACGTTCGAGATCAGTGGCGACATCTACTGAGCAGGCCAGCCAGATAGACGGGATGCCCTGGCCGGCCTTCGAGACCTTCTTCGCCGAACGCTGGCAACCCGGCCAACACGTCGCGCTCGTCGGCCCGACCGGCATGGGCAAAACCACGATGGCCGGCGCGATTCTCCCGCTCCGAAAGTATGTCCTCGCCCTCGACCCCAAAGGCGGAGACAGCACGCTCGGCGCGTTGGAGAAGCGCGGCTTCGAACGCATCGACCATTGGGTCGACCGCTTCGAGAAACACGGCCCGCCCCGCTCCGTACGCGAGAAGATCGGTAACGGCGAACCGGCCCGACTGATCGTCTCCCACGCGCACCGCACCGCCGACGACTTCGTGAAGCTGAAAGCGTTGCTGCTCCAAGTGTTGAACGCAGCGTTCGAGCAGGGCGGCTGGACGTTCTACATGGACGAGCTGCAAGTCGCGTGCGACATGATGGGCCTCAAAAAAGACATGGAACGCCTCCTCATCGCGTCCCGCGACCGCGGCGTCAGCGTCGTCTCCAGCTTCCAGTCGCCCCGCTGGGTGCCCCGCGCCGCCAGCGACCAAGCCTCGCACCTGTTCACCTACTACAACCGCGACGACGACGTACAAAAACGGCTCGCCGAAATGATGGGCCGCCCCAAGCCCGAAATCCGTGGTGCGATGAAAGCCCTCGGCTCCGTCCCACACTCGGTCCTGTACGTGTCCCGCAACCCGCTCGAGCCGATGCTTGTGACACGGCCACCGAAGCTGTAGGGTTCCCGGAGTACCGATGTGCGTCGGTCCGGCAACGGGCCTCGCGCACACGGGGACAGCCGAACCGGACCGGCGTCGCATCCTCCCAATCTCGGAGGTTGGCTCGATGCCGACGAAGGCCCAGTTCCGGCTCAACCTGATGATGTACGTCCTGCTCTCCGGGGCGATCATCCTGCCCCGCCTGTGGGCCGCCCGCCACGTCAACGACGGCGGCGCAGTCGGCACCGTCAGCCAGTCCGTGAACGGTCTCGTCTGATGCCGGCCACGACCGCACAGACCGCACCCGCCCAAGAAGCCGGCCGGGCGCAGCCGCAGACCACCGTCCAGAACCCGGGCGGCCCGTTCATCCGGTACGCGCAGATCGGCCGCCGTCAGCTCTACACGCTCTCCAACCAGACGGTCGGCGGGCTCATCACACAGCCGCTCCCAGCGACGCCCGGCTACATCCGCAAGATGCGGATCCGGATCCAGGCGACCGGCGGCGTCGGGTCGGCTACCGCCGCGGTCAGCGCCGCGGACCAGCCGTACAACATCATCTCGAACGTGCTCGTCAAAGACGCGTTCGGCACGACACTCATCCAGGCGCCCGGCTTCGAGACGTTCAAGCTGATCCCGCTCTACGGCGGCCAGTTCGGACTCGACGCCCTGTCCGACCCGGGCAACCTGCCGTCCTTCTCGGCGGTCGCCTCGACGGGCAACTTCACGTTCGCGTCGGTGCTGCCGTTCGAGTTCGCGCAAGGGTTCGGCTGCATCAGCGGCGCGAACGCGGCGTTGCTGCCGACCGTGCAGTTCGTCGGCAACGGCGCCCCCTACGGCACCGCGCCCGGCACGCTCCCGGTCCTGTCGGTCACCAACGAAGGCGACTTCTACTGGCTGCCCGAAGGGTCCGACATCCTCCCGCCCGGCCTGGGTACGACGGCACAGTGGAACGTCGCCGCCTCCAACCCGAGCATCGGCTCAACGTCGAGCACGAGCGTCATCGTCCCCCGTCTCGGGGGCTACGTGAACACCCTCGTGTTCATCCTCCGCGACAGCACGGGCGCCCGCATCGACCCGTTCTCCGGGGTCACGAACCCGACGTTCCAGATCCGGGTCGACGGCGTACCCGTCATCGACACCCGCTGGGAGACGTTCCTCGACGACATGCAGATCCAGTTCGGTGGCGCCGCCGCCGCGCAGTGGGCACGCCCGACCGGGACGTTCGCTTGGACGCGGAAAACGTCGCTGAACCAGAAGAGTCTCGGGCTCATGGACACCGGCGAAGAGTGGCTGTCCACCAACCCGGGGACGCTCGTCGAGGTGTTCGCCCCCAACTGGGGCACTATCAGCAACGCGCCCGCCACGTTGAACGTCCTGTCCGAGATCGTCGTGCCGACCGGGTCGCTCATCCAGGGCCTCCCGGAGCTGTAGCCGATGCCTGGCCTCAACCTCGCCGCCTACACCTCCGGCGCCTCGGGCGGACAACCCACCCGGTTCGGCAACACGCCCAGCCCGAGCTCGGCAACCGAGGCGGCGTTCGGTACCGGCGTCGTCCCCAACGCGAACGCCGGCCTGACACCAACCGCGCCGGTCGGCCTCGCGTTCTGGACCGGCGTGATCGCCGTCGTCGGTCTCGTCATCATCTACCGCAGCCTTCCCGGCTGATCGAAGGAGCACACCGTGGGTGACCTGATCTACAGCAACACCGGCGCCGTCGTCGGCGTCCCGTTCGACGAACACCCGGACGGGTCCGGCTACATGATCGCCGTCACCCCGATCCCCGAAGGCGCCACCACCGGCCCGCCCATCGACCCGGTACAGGCCGCCGACGACCTCGCCTCCGCCAAGGCGCAGATCGTCGCGCTCCAGGCGCAGCTCGCCGCCGGCGGACCCGCCGAACCCGACGCGGACGACGCAGCCCTCTCGACCGACGCCGCGCAGATCGCCGCACTGCAGGCGCAGCTCGCCGCACTCCAGGGCACCAGCACGGCAACGCCCGGCGTCGCGGACGCGTCCCGCTCGACGGTCACCGCCGCGCCCTCGTCGGTCGCCGCGGACGGCACCAGCTCGACGCTCGTCACCGTCGTCGCGCTCGACGCCAACGGCAACCCGGTCACCAACGCCGCCGTCATCGTGTCCGCCAGCTCGGTCAACGCCGTCGTCGGCCTCGCATCCACCACCGACTCGACGGGCACTGCGAGCGCGCAGGTCACCGACGCCACCGCCGAAACGATCACGCTCACCGCGTCCGTGACCGGCGTCACCATCAGCCAGACCGCATCGGTCACGTTCGCCTGAGGAGGCGCACACCATGATCAACCGCTCATTCATCTGGGGAGTTGTGTTCACCGCCGGTGGCATGTACGCCTACCACCACTGGGTCAAGCCGCTCCCCGGCGCAGCCAAGTAGCCACCCTCCGATGCGACCTGTCGGACTGGCGGTCGCGTTCGTCGGCTACACCCTCGCCTACTTCGGCTGGGAATCGCTGAAAGGACCGGGCGTCGGTCTCCTCGACCTCATCATCCCCGGCCGGACCCCCAACACGTCGAGTACGGCCGCGACCAACGCGACCGGCTCGTTGGGAACCACCACGCCCGCACGCCCCGCAGGCTCCAGCCCGCTCGCGGGTGCAGGCGCGGCCGGACCGGCAGGACCGCAAGGCTGATGGTCACCCGCATCGAACAACGGTCACGGACCCACGGCGACAGCCGCCCCCGCAAGACCGACATCACACCCGACAGCCAGCGTGCGAAAGCACGCGAGCGCGGCCCGTCGAAAACGACGGCACGCGAGCGCGGCCCGTCGAAAACGACCGCCGACTACATGGACGAAGAACGGGAGATCGGCCGCCAACAAGGCCACGAAGAGGGCTACCGCGCCGCGCAGAACGAACCGAAGGCGAAGAAGGCCGCGCCTGCGAAGGCCGCGCCCTCGCCGCGCTCGAGCAGCACCCCCGCGCCCGCGCCGCGCCGCTCACTCCAGGTGCAAGCCCCGGGCGCGGTCCCGTCCATCGCCGCGCCAATGCTCGTCGAGCTCGCCATCATCTCGGCCGACGAGTTCGTCAACCAGCACCGGCCGCCGCTCCCGTCCCGGCTGCTCAGCGCGTTCGCGATCTTCGGGCTCCTCGGCCTCGCCAAAGGCAACGCTGCGAAGCCGGCGCAAGTGTTCGGCTGGGCGATCGTGCTCGCCACCTTCTACTCAGCAGCGCCCGGCAAGAAACCCGCCGGGATCTCATTCCTGACCACCGCCGGGAACTTCTTCTCCGGCAAGTACGGCAAGCAGCCGTCAACGCTCGCACCGTCCACCACAACGAAAGGCGCCTGATGGGCTCCAAAATCTTCGCTTTCCTGACCCTCGTGCTCACTGGCGCGATCGTCGCCGACGTCCTCACCCACCCGAACGGCACCCACACCGCCGGGAGTGCGGTCGTCGCGATCCTCAAGCCGTCCTACCAGGCCGCCTCCGGCCAAACGATCACGTAGTACGCTATGCCCCGCCTCAGCTATGAAACCGTCGCCTGGGGTGCCGTCGCAGCCGCGGCGTTCGCTCTCGGCTGGGCTGTGCGCGCCCGTAAGTGCACCTGCTCGGAGGTGGAGGCATGAGGTATCGCGTCGACGACCTGCCCACCGTCGCGGTCGGGGCGTTCACCCCGATCCCCGCAGGGACGCAGACAGCCGCCAACTACGGCCTGGTCGACGTGCTCGGCTCGCCCGGCACCACACCCATCCCCGGACCCAGCCCTGACGGCAGCCTGCCGACCGTCTCGGCGCGCTCCGGTGTGAACTCGGCCCGCCCATCCGACGTGAGCCCCGACACATGGTTCCCGACGCTCTACCAAGCGTCACCGAACAACCAAGGCCCCAGCGCGGACCTCGGGCTTGGCATGTGGCGCCGCCGTTTCTGCGAGCTGCCCATCCCGGCCGGCAACCCGACACACCTGCCGACCGCCGTCGTCCTCCAAGTCAACAAGGGCAGCCGCGTAACGCAACCATGGCCGCGGCCCTTCCAACGGTTCCCCACCCAGAATGGCTGAGCCCGCACCCGCGCCCGCGAAGGGCGGCGCGTTCTCGAAGAAGATCGCCGGATTGCCCGGCTGGCAATGGGCCGCGATCCTCGGCCTCGGTGGCGGAGCCGTCTACTACCTCATCCACAAGAACAGCGCGACCGCCGCGTCCACCTCGTCCGGGATCGACCCGGCCACCGGCCTCCCGTACGCGACGGAAGCCGCACAAGGCGGCGGCGACAACGGCTCCCTCCAACCGATCATCGACCAGCTCGGCGCATCGTCCACCGCGAGCCCGGCGCAGGACGCGCTCAACAAGCAGCTCCAGGCGGAGAACCGGACACAGACTCATCAGCTCGCCGTGCTGCAGAACGAGCTGAACCATCTCCCGAAGCCGAAGCCCGCCACGGGCAAGGCCGCGCAGATCGCCGCGCCGCGCCCGATCGTCACCCCAGCGACGAAGAGCACCGCGAACGTGAGCAAGGTCGCCTCGACCGTGAAGAAGTAGCCGATGCATCCTGCCTTTGAGACCATCAGCAGCCCGTCCAATGCTCCCGCCGCGGGTGCGGTGAACCTGTTCCGGCCCGATCAGATCGCCACCCGCGCCACCTGGCATCACATCCCCGACCGGGCCAGCTACCTTGGCGCCCTCCACGCCATCGACCAAACCCGCCGCGGTGCAACGACCGTCACCGTCGTCAACCCGCTCGACCCGGGCACCGTCGACGACGTACCGCAAGGTGAGCACATCGGCTGGCTCGTCCCCACCGGCGCAGTCACCATCCCGCCCGCCTACGGAGCGCGACAGTGAGAACGAAGCCTCCCGCACCGCCCGCACGTATCGGTCTCGTTCGAGGGACGCCGATGACCTACGAGGTCAACGAGTACGGCGGCACCTACGGCCTGTACCCGGCGACCGGCTGGACCCGCGGGCAAGTCATCCGCGCTGCGCAACCGACCGTCAACCTCGCGCCCGCGGTCCCCATGTATGACCCGTCACTCCTGAACAACCCCGCCGCACCGAACCTCTAAACCGATGATCTCCAGAGATCAGGCGACCATCGTCATCCTGCTGATCGGCGAAGCGTCCGGCGTATTCGCAGGGTTCTGCCCATCATGGTTCACGGTCGCGTCGCCGTTCTTTCACGAGCAGGAAGCGAAGCCGGGCAACATCAAACGCATCCGCCAAGGTGAAGCCGCCGCTACCGCGATCGTGCTCGGCACCGGCTGGGCCGTCAACGCCAGCGTCCCCGGCAACGTCCCCATCATCGCCAGCATCGCGATCTCTGCCGTGTTCATCGCAGGCTACGAATACCAAATCGCGCACCCGTCCACCGAGGACGCATGACCGCCTCCGACACACAATCGTTCATCAACACCTACCTGAACGACGCACGCATCGCCGCCGGCCAGCTCGGCATCCCAACGTCGGTCATCCTGGCGCAGTGGATCAACGAGACCGGCTCCGGCACGAGCTCGGCATTCCAGCAGGGCAACAACTTCGCAGGCGTGAGCAACAACGGGAAGGTCGACAGCTTCCCCGACAAGCGCGCCGGGCTCATCGCCTACATCCAACGATGGCAGAACCCGGTCTACGCACCCACCATCGCCGCGATCCAACAGGACGGCAACGTCAACGCCGACCCGATCGCCGCCGCCCGCCTCGTCGAAAACTCGCCGTGGGCCGCAGGCCACTACGGCGGCACCGGCCTCGAGGACCTCATCACGAACGACAACCTCGCCCAGTACGACAAGCTCGGCACCCTCCAACCCGGCCAGTACATCCAACAGCAAGTCAACTCGACGCAGGACCCGGGAGCCGCCGGCGGGGCAGGGCTGATCGGCGGCGGAGGCAGCAGCGGAGGCTGCCCCGAAGGGAACCTGTTCTCCGGTCCCAGTATCCCGCTCGTCGGTTCGGCGTTCAACCTCACCCGATGCCAAGGCCGCGCCCTCCTCGGCGCCGCGAGCCTCGTCGCCGGAGGCATCCTCCTCCTCGTCGGACTCGGCTTCATCGGCATAGGCTCACGAGCAGGCAAAGCCGTCGCAGCACCCATCGCAGCAGGAGCAGCCCTCGCATGAACCTCACCGGGCTCACGTCCCTCGTCGGCGCCATCGGAGTGATCGTCGTCGCCATCCTCCAGTTCCTCGAACGGAAGCCCGCAGCATCCGTCAAAGCCACCGTCGAAGCCACTCAGGCGAACGTCCAGACCGGCGTCGAGCTCGTCGGCGCAGTCCACGAAGAAGTCAAGACCATCAACGGCACCGGCACCCTTTCCGAGCAGGTCGACCGGGCCGACAAACGCCAAGCCACCGACGACGCCGGAACCACCAGCCAGCCCCCCACAGGAAAGAACCCCTGATGCTCATCACCGTCGCCGTCGTCCTCATCATCGTCGCCCTCTTGATCTTCATCATCCGAGGACGCGTCGGCCGCTGAGCTACCGGGTCAAAGCCTGGGCCGAATACGTCATCACGACCCTGCGCGTCACCTGGCCCGCACCCGACGAAGAACTCGCCGCGATCCAAACCGACGTCCTCAGCCGCCACCCCGACTGGCAGGAACGTCTCTCACGAATCGCTCGCGTGAAGCACGCTCCCACGGACCCTCCCCAGGAGGGACCGGCTCCGTCCACCACGCCCACACCAGCGGGCCGAGCAGCAGGCACAGCAACGCCGCGCTCGACGCCATAGCCGCGATCACCGATCCCACCAGCCCGACGCGATAGACACCGCCGCCGCCCAATAGACAACGAAGCCACCGAACAGCAGCCCAGCCAAGAACGAGCGAACCCGGCTCACGACTTCACCGCCCGGAGCAGCCCCAGGAGCTTCGCCTCGTCCGGGTGCTCGTGCACGTACCGATGAGCGTCCCAACACAACCAGAGGCCACGCTCCGGGTCGTGGACGCCCTTATCGCGGTCCTCGGGCCAGATGTGGTGCGCCTGCGTCCCGTAGTGCTCGTGCGGACGGCAGATCAGCACCGAGTACCGCTCGCCCCGCGCCTCACACATACCGCCGGCTCGTTCGGCAACATCGTGACGGAACCGGGCCAACGCCTCACGCTCACGGAGCCCCTTGCGGCCGATCCGCCGAAGCCGCTTCCGGGGCTTCCGTTGCCAAGCGATGACCTCTTCGAGCGTGGGCGGTCGGATGGTCGAGAAGTCGGTCATGGGCGGGCCTCGATCAGCTGCTCGCCGTACCGCACCAGCCGGGTCAGGAGAATGATCGACTGACACGTCGAGCACTCCTGCTCGAAATGGAGCACCTCGTCATGCTGCGCGACATCCGCCGCATGGTTCCCCAACGAGACCAGCCGATGCGAAAACTCGGCCATCTGCAACTTCTCGCGGTGCTCCTGCTCCAACTTCCGCAGCTCGTCCACCTCGGCGAAGCCCATCAGTACAGCCCTCCACACCGAAACTCGCCCTCACCGACACTCCGCCGGTACTCGTTATAGCGATGGGCGTCATGCTCGAAGCTGAGGGTGCAGGGACGCACCTCGAGCTCGTTCCAGGGTGTTGCGTGGTGTTGGTCCACGGGAGCCTCCTTCAAGGCTTGACGGATCGGCTAACAACAGATACGATAACACACATGCCGACACAACGCAAGACGGAGAACCGAACGGAAGTGATCCACGTCCGTCTCGAGCTCGCGACACTCGACGCCTTGCGCGGCCGCGCAGCCGCCGACTCCCGCTCCCTCTCCAACTACGCAGCCAAAATCCTCACAGACCACCTCACCAACCAGAAAGGTGCAGAATGATCATCGACGGAGTGGAGTACGTCCCCAAAGAGGCCAACGGGGAGATCAAGATCGTGGTCCTCCAGCGCGGCTGGGTCGCGGTCGGCCGCTACTCACAGACGGGCGAACGGTGTCAGCTCGCCGACGCGTCGATCATCCGCCGGTGGGGCACCACACGCGGGCTCGGGGAGATCGCAGCCGGCGGACCCACAGGAGACACGGTGCTCGACCCGGCCGGGATCATCACCTTCCACGAGATGACCGCCGTGCTCATCCTCGACTGCGAAGAGGGACCGTGGGCCTCACGTCTCTAGGCGAGAACAGCCAGACGAGCTACGGCTACGGCGACGGCGACGGCAACGTCGACGGCTACGGCTACGGCTACGGCTACGGCTACGGCTACGGCGACGGCTACGGCAACGGCTACGGCTACGGCTACGGCGACGGCGACGGCGACGGCTACGGCTACGGCTCCGGCGACGGCTACGGCTACGGCGACGGCGACGGCGACGGCGACGGCTACGGCTACGGCTACGGCTACGGCTCCGGCTCCGGCAACGGCTGATGGAGGCCCTGAGCAGTGGGTGACAACGAAGCAACCGAAGAGGGTAAGTAGATGGGCACGCTGTGTCATCGCTGTGACTTGTTCGTCGGCTACGGCGCGTTGGGCATCTGTCGGCCGCCGCTCAACCGGGACCGAGAATGGCTCGCCGATCACTGCTGGATCTGCTTTCGGAGTCGCATGGCGATCCAAGCCGAGAACGACGTGTCGGCCGCCTGGGAGCACCGTGACGCCTCGGGCGTGGATACGAGTGACCCGAACGACCATGGCATCGTCAGACGGCTCCCGTGAGCGATGACCTGCGCCCCATCGAGGGCGACCCTGGCGCCGCCGAGGCCGAATCGTTCATGGATTTAGGCTCCGAGCGTTGGTGGCTCACCGCCGAGGGCGACTACGCCACGAGCGCCGGTGAGACGATGCGCTACGACGGCTCGAACTGGCAACGGGTCGTGATGCTCCAGTGGCCGGCACGCCTCAACAAGTCGGACGCCGCCGCGCCGCTCCGACTCCTGATGAGTCCCGAGGACGCCATCGGTCTCGCGCAGGTCCTCGTTCACACTGCGGGATGGATGCTCGGCCCGGAGTGAGCGGCCCGCCAGGGCCGAAGGAGAAGCGCGATCGCAGCGAGCACCTGCCCCC
>Ga0265338_10003496_pt1 | contig 22044 bp, 21 predicted proteins | sample 42126metaG_FD_193579 | JGI IMG/M metagenome (GOLD analysis project Ga0265338, IMG submission 193579) | Rhizosphere microbial communities from Carex aquatilis grown in University of Washington, Seatle, WA, United States - 4-21-26 metaG | ecosystem: Host-associated > Plants > Roots > Rhizosphere... | reverse complement strand
CCGCCGACACGGGCGGTCAGCTGTTCCAGCGAGGTTTCGACGACGAGCTTGCCGCGGTTGATGATCAGTACCTGGTCGACGGTCTGCGCGACCTCTGCCAGCACGTGGCTGGAGATCAGCACTGTCTTCTTGCCGGCAGCGAATGCGCGCAGGAAGTCGCGCAGCCAGCGCACGCCCTCAGGATCGAGCCCGTTCGCCGGCTCGTCGAGGATCAGCAGCTCGGGGTCGCCGAGCAAGGCGGCGGCGAGCCCCAGCCGCTGCCGCATTCCGAGCGAGTAGCCCTTGACGCGGCGGTCGGCCGCGCTCTCGAGCTCGACCAAGCGCAGCACCTCGTCGACGCGCGAGTCCGGCAGGCTGACTGCCCTGGCCAACGTCCGTAGGTGGTCGCGACCGGAGCGGCCCGGGTGGAAGTCGGTCGCCTCGAGCACCGCCCCGACCCGCAACGCCGGTTTCTCGAGATCGGCGTAGGGCTGCCCGAAGATCTGTGCGCTGCCCCCGCTCGGTTTTGCCAGTCCGAGGAGCATCCGCAGCGTTGTCGTTTTGCCAGCGCCGTTTGGGCCGAGAAAGCCGGTGATCGTTCCGGTTGTGAGCGCGAACGAGAGCGACTCGACCGCGAGCACCGATCCGAAGCGCTTCGTCAGCGAATCGGCTACCACCGCCGGCGTGGAAGCTGTGGTCGTCACTTCGAGTGTGATTGTTCCTGCAGCGGGATGGCGAGGCGTGGAGCTTGCCGTCGGTTGCGAGAGGCTGCAGATCCGCCTAGTTCAGCCGGTTGCGACCACGTCGCGTTTGCGACTGGTTGCCAGCGGTTGCGCCCGCTTGGCTCCATACGCGCTCCATCCCGGCCGTTGTGGTGTCGAGTCATCGTCCTGGAAGTACGCGGCCCGAAGAGCGACTAGCGAACGTGCGGCCACGGTCCGTAGCGTGCCGGGGTGGCCACCGACGTGTGGAGTCGACCAAGTGCGTGCGTCGCCGCGCAATCGGTGTTCTCTCTCGCACAGGAGAACCCTGTCCTCCGTCCGTCTTCAAGCGCAGCTGCTGAGCAGGGCGCGGCTGCGATGGCGCCGGGGGCCAAGGCGATTCCGCGACCCGTTGTGGAGGAGGTGATCGCCGCCTTACCCGACGATGACGTGGCGCGGCTCGTCGGGCTCGCCGAACGGGTTGCGGCCGACCGCTGGCGCATGCTCGTCGCCGAGGTGGGGCGCCGGCTCGCGCGCGAGCCGCTGCTGGTGGGTGTCGCGAGCGCAGCAGTCACGGAGCTCGTTCCGCCGCCGCGTTGGCTCCTAGCGATGCGAGAAGCGACCGCGGGCGAGGCGCCCGGCCCGGTGAACGTGCTCGCATCGCTCCTCCACCCGGAGAGCGTGTGGTCCGCCGACGAGATTCGCGCCGCGCACGCCCTCGCATCACCGCTCTCGGTTCCGCAGCATGTTGCGGCGATCATCTCGTTCGCCAACGCGAAGGTGACGGAGTGGCATCGCGATCGCGCGCGGCTCGTCGCTCGTTCGGTGACTTCACTCTTGCCGATGGCGGAGGCTCCGGTGACGTCGCGACACCTCGCCGACGCGTTGGCGATCATCGGGCGCAGGAGCACAGCCGTTGAGCTCTGCCGGCTGCTTCTGCTGAGCGCCTCGCTGAGGCTCGATGGCTTGGTGCCGATCGTGCCTTCCCAGAACTGATGGTGGCGTGCTACCTTGGTATCGAGATGTCAAAGAAGAACATGACGCTTCGGCTGCCTGCAGAGCAAGCGGCGGAACTCGAGGCGGTCGCGCGGGCCGAAGGGGTCAGTGTCTCGGATGCCGTGCGCGAGGCGATCGCAGAGCACATCGAGCGGAAGCGGAACGACAAGGCATTCCGCGAGCGGCTGCGCGCGGTCATGGAGCGCGATCGGGAGATTCTCGAGCGCCTCGCCCGCTGAGGCGTGCCTCGGTATCTCGATCTCGCGGACTACTTGCTGATCGCGGAAACCGTTCTCGGCGTTCCTGTGGAGCGAGCTGAAGGCGGAGGGGCTCCTCCGCGAGGACGCACCGGTGCCCGCGTGACCGTCGAATGGTGGTATGACGGCGGTGCCGAAGTTTTCGCGTAACCGTCAAGGAGCGTCACGTGGCTGAGCCGTTCTTCGCCGATGTCGAGGGTCGTATCCCGTACGCAAGCGCCCGCTCGTCGGATGCACTCGCCTTCAAGGCGTACGACCCGGATCTCATCGTGCTCGGGAGGCGCATGGAGGATTGGCTTCGGATCAGCGTCTCGTACTGGCACTCCTTCGCCTGGGATGGGCGCGACATGTTCGGCGTCGGGACCCTGGATCGCCCGTGGACGGACGCGACGCTCGATCCGATGGATGCCGCCCGGCTGAAGATGGGCGCCGCTTTCGAGTTCGTCGAGAAGCTGGGCGTGCTGTTCTACTGCTTCCACGACGTCGACGTCGCGCCGCCGGGCGCCAGCTTCCGCGAGTTCAAGAGCAATCTGGAGGAGCTCGCCGTCGACGCGCTCGGCTACCAGGAGCGGACCGGCGCGCGCCTGCTCTGGGGCACCGCCAACCTGTTCAGCCATCCCCGCTACCAGGCGGGAGCGGCGACCAACCCGGACCCGGCCGTCTTCGCATACGCGGCGGCTCAGGTGACGAACATGCTGGCCGTCACGAAGCGTCTGGGCGGAGCGAACTACGTGCTCTGGGGCGGCCGCGAAGGGTACGACTCGTTGCTCAACACGGATCTCCGCCGCGAGGGCGAGCAGCTGGCCCGGTTCCTCCACCTCGTCGTGGAGGAGAAGCATCGGATCGGATTCGAGGGCGCGCTCCTGATCGAGCCGAAGCCCATGGAGCCCACGAAGCACCAGTACGACCACGACGTCGCCGTCGTCCACGGCTTCCTCGCCCGGCACGGGCTCGAGGGCGAGTACAAGGTCAACGTCGAGGCGAACCACGCGACCCTCGCGGGGCGCTCGTTTCACGACGAGGTGGCCTACGCGACAGCGCACGGGCTGCTCGGATCGGTCGACGCCAACCGCGGCGACCCTCAGAACGGCTGGGACACCGACCAGTTCCCGAACTCGGTCGAGGATCTCGTCATGCCGCTCTACGAGATCGTCCAGGCCGGCGGTCTCGGCAGCGGCGGCTTCAACTTCGACGCCAAGCTCCGTCGCCAGTCGATCGACAGGACCGACCTCTTCCACGCCCACATCGGCGGGATCGACACGCTCGCACGCGCTCTTCTCGTCGCAGCGCACCTGCACGAGGAGGGGACGCTTGCGACGATGAAGGCCGAACGGTACGAAGGCTGGAACGGCTCGCTCGGCCGCGACGTCATGAACGGCTCGACTTCGCTCGCCGGTCTAGCCGAGCGCGTCGAAGCGGGCGAGCTCGACCCGCATCCGGTCTCCGGACGCCAGGAGCTCTACGAGAACGTCGTGAACGCGGCACTCTGGAACACGCGGTAGAGCTGGGCGCAGCAACGTGAACGCAAAAGCCCCGACATGCGGGGCTTTTGCAGAGCCCTCTGACGGACTCGAACCGTCGACCCCCTCCTTACCATGCGCTCCGGAACCGTTGCGGTGGGGTTGCCACCGGTTGCCGGTTCGCCCAATTTCAGCCGTCTTCGGCGCTGAGTGATTTGCGGCCGGTTGCCACCGGTTTGCGCTCGCTTGGCTCCACAAATGCTCCCTCTATCTATGCGATCCCTGACCGGCATAGGCGTTTCGGCCCGGGGTGTGCGCGGGGTATCGACCAGACCCCTTCTTCGAGCTAGGCGGGCGGGTTGTTAGGGGAGGACGGTGAATGTTCCGACGCTGGTTACGGTGCCGCCGGGCGTGGTGATGCTGATCTTGCCGGTCGTCGCGCCCCCCGGGACGGTTGCCGTGATCTTCGTCGCGGAGACGACGGTGAAGCTGATCGCGGATGTGCCGTTGAACTTGACCGCTGTGGCGCCGGTCAGGAAGTTGCCATTGATCGTCACCAAAGCACCGACGTGGGCGCTCGTCGGCGTGAACGAGCTCACCGTCGGCGCGGGCGGGATCACGGTGAACGTAGCGCCGCTGGTCGCCACCCCACCCTTGGTCGTGACCGTGAGCGTGCCGCTCGTCGCGGCAGCGGGCACCGTCGCGGTGATCTTCACGGCCGAGTTGACCGTGAACGCCGCCGCCGCACCATGGAACGCAACCCCCGTCACACCGCTGAAGTTGCTGCCGTTGATCACCACCGAGGACGCCGCCTTGCCGCTCCCCGGCGAGAACGAGCTGATCGACGGCGACGGCAACACCGTGAAGCTGCCAGAGCTCGTCCCCGTCCCGCTTGGCGTCGTGGCCGCGATCTTGCCGGTGGAGGCGCCGTTGGGGACCGTCACCGTGATCTCGGCAGCCGAGACAACCGTGAACGTCGACGCCGACGTCCCGTTGAACGTCACCGCCGTCGCCCCGGTCAGATTGCTGCCGTTGACCGTCACCGTCATCCCGACGCCGGCAGATGTCGGCGTGAACGAGCTCACCGTCGGCGCGGGCGGGATCACGGTGAACGTAGCGCCGCTGGTCGCCACCCCACCCTTGGTCGTGACCGTGAGCGTGCCGCTCGTCGCGGCAGCGGGCACCGTCGCGGTGATCTTCACGGCCGAGTTGACCGTGAACGCCGCCGCCGCACCATGGAACGCAACCCCCGTCACACCGCTGAAGTTGCTGCCGTTGATCACCACCGAGGACGCCGCCTTGCCGCTCCCCGGCGAGAACGAGCTGATCGACGGCGACGGCAACACCGTGAAGCTGCCAGAGCTCGTCCCCGTCCCGCTTGGCGTCGTGGCCGCGATCTTGCCGGTGGAGGCGCCGTTGGGGACCGTCACCGTGATCTCGGCAGCCGAGACAACCGTGAACGTCGACGCCGACGTCCCGTTGAACGTCACCGCCGTCGCCCCGGTCAGATTGCTGCCGTTGACCGTCACCGTCATCCCGACGCCGGCAGATGTCGGCGTGAACGAGCTCACCGTCGGCGGTGGCGTGGACGTCGCCGTCAGCCGCCAAGCGCCGCGGCCGTGGGTAACGGCGTAGATCTGGTTGCCCTGGACGAAGAGGTCTTGGACTTGCACGTTCGGCAGTCCCGCGCCGACGCGGGTCCAGCTCGTGGAGCCTCCGGCCGGCGCACCAGTTGCGTAGACGCCGTTGTCGGTGGCTGCTAGCAGGGCGCCACTGTCGTAGACGACGTGACTGACGGCGACCGTCGTCGGCAGGTTCCCGGTGATCACGGTCCAGCTGCCCGACGCCGGTGTCGCGCTGTAGAGGTACTGCGCGACGTGCGGGAACGCGGCTGAGTAGCGGGTGTTGTTGAAGCTGAAGCTGGCGGTGATCGCCTTGGGGTTCGCCGGATTCACGGACAGGCCGGTGACGAAGGTGACGGTGGTCGGCGCTGCCGGCAGCGGCGTGAAGCTGCTGCCGCCGTCGGTCGACACTTCGATCGTGCCGTCCGTGAAGCCGACGTAGACGACAAGCGGGTTGGTCGGTGAGGCGGCGATCGCGCTCACGTAGTGCCCGATCGACGTGACCTTGGTCCAGGTCGGCGACGCAGCAGTTGGGTTGGTAGTGCGCCACAGGTCGACGCCGCCGTAGAAGACTGTTGGGCTGCTGGGCGCCGCCGTGTTCGGGACGACGATCATCGGCGGCGTGAACAGTCCGTACTGCGGCGGGGTGATGTCGTTCAGTGAAGTTGCGAACCCGTCGCTGGTCACGAACAGGCCACTGTCGGCCTCGATGAACTGGAGGCTGGTCTGGTTCGGGGTAATCGCGCTCGGGCCACCGTCCCCGGAGAAGACCCCAGTCCATGCCCCGACCGAGGCGCTGCTCGTTCGCGCCGACCCGTTGTCCTGCGAACCTGCGAGCACAACGTTCCCGACCGCGTTGAACCCGCTGTAGAACTGGGTGATGTTGAGGTTGCCGTTCGCGTTGCCGACGGCGCCCGTCGACGGGTTGTAGAGAAAGACGCCGCCGTCGTCGCCGACCCATACCTTGCCGTCCGCGCGGAACGCAAGGGCGTGCTGGTCGGGGTGGATCTTGTTCGTTCCGGCGCCGAAGAAGACTTGGCCGTTGATGTTGCTCCAGCTGGTTCCGCCGTTGGTGCTCTCGACGATCGCGATCCCGCCGGCGATCAGATGGTTGGCGTTCAGCGGGTCGACCTGGACGACGTTGTCGTACCAGCCCTGCTCCCCGGTGCCGCTCCCATACGCATAGGCCTGACCCGTGTAATCCGGCGTGTTCGCCAACGGCGACCAGCTCGTACCGCCGTTGACCGACTTGTAGAGCGCCACCGCGCCGATTCCGCCGACCGACGTGTACAAGGTGGAGGGGCTCGAGGCGGCCAGACCGATCGAGGTGAGGGAGCCGGGGCCTGCGATGCCCGTGTTCGCGGCGGCCCAATGCACTCCGCCGTCGCTCGACTTGGCGACCGTTGCCGCGCCGCCGCCGAGATACACCGTTGTCGGCGTGACGGGGTCGATCACGACTGCCGTGATCGACCCATCGACCGCCGCATAGCTGGCATCGGTCGGCAACGCCCACGACGTTCCGCCGTTCGTCGTGACGAACAACCCGCTAGTGGTCGCCGCGAACTCGTGATTCGAATTCGACGGGTCGATCGCCACCTGCGCGACATCCAGACCGGTGAAGATGCCCCCGGGATTCTGGAGCGTCCAACTCGAACCGCCGTCGGTCGAGACGAGAATCCCCGCGCCCGGAAACGAGTCTCCCGAGTTGTTCGCCTCTCCCGTGCCGGCGATCAAATGGTCTGGAGTGGACGGGTCGTCCGCGACCGATCCGATCGCCAGGTCAGCGGCGGAATCGGAGCGAGCAGTCCACGTCGCGCCGCCATCATCGGACGTCCAGATCCCGCCGCCCGCCGAGCCAGCCACAATCCGCCCCGAATGAGGCCCCGAGGGCAGAGTGGCGATCGAGGTGATCCGTCCCGCATTGACACCGCCGTAGTACCCACCCGACACGAGAAACGGCGGCCCGACCGGGGCAGGCCCGAGCGGCTGCCACGTGCCCGCCGGGACCGCCACCGGCGAGGCGCTCGGCGCGGCCGAGACTTGCCGGTCAGGTCGGTCCGCCCGCGCCAGTCCAAGACCCCGCACGGGCGGAGGCTTCGGCGGCGCGCTCGCCGCCCTCCCCAGCTGCGACGCCGACGACGCCGACGGCAAACAGAACAGCAGCGCCGCGATCGACATGCCCAGCATCCCGATCACTCGCCGCATGGTGACGAACGTACTCGTTCCTGCCATCAAAGGGAAGGAATCCTCCCACCGATTGACGAGACTCGAATTAACCGAAGTCTTGTCGAACCACGGCCAGGAACTGGCGCAACCGCCTCACATCTGCCGTCGGTCAGGTTCAGAGGACATTCTTGGCGCCCACACCGACCGGACGCTCCGAACCGGCTATACCGAACACGTCTCGGACCCGACTAGCGTGTTCTCGATGACGCCGTTCTTCGTCGTCCTGGGACTCGCAATCGGTTTGGGCGCCGCCTCACCGACCGCGCAGCACTCCGGCTTTCTGGTCGGTCAAACGAAGATCAGGGTCGGGTGCCCGGTCCCTGTGCAGGGCGCGCCTGCTCCACAATGCGACCCCTGGCATCCGCTGCCGTTTGCACGTTTTTCTGTCCGCCGAACTGGGTCGAGCGGACAGCCGTTACCAGGAATCCTCCGCCTAGTCGTCTCTCGCGCAAGCGGACGCTTCAGCGTTCAGCTCGGCCCCGGCAGCTACCTCGTGACAGCGCTACCCCAATCCCACGCCCGGCCGAGCAACAGTCAAACCGTCACGATCCGGGCCGGCAAGACGTCCAGAGTCGTCGTCCGTTTCCTTGCTAACCCTCCTACGCCGTGACCCGACCCGGGATGCAGCGGACGCTGACCAAACGTCACCCAATCGGATCGGAGCTCGGCTCGTAGCGTCATGGGCGTGACGGTGCCTGTCGACGCAGCGGCTGCCAGGCCGGCTAGATGTGGGTCCTAGCCACTTTGCAGGACACTCTCGCGTGCGGCACGCGCGTTCCTAAACCGTGTGCGCTGGTTCGATTCCAGCCATGGCGCTCCGTGCGGGCCTGTCGACGTTCGACGTCGCCCGCTACATGGGGACGAGCATGAAGATGATCGACAAGCACTACGGTCACTTCGCGCGCGACTCGCGCGTCCACGCGATCGCCCTCCTGAACGCGGTATCGGCGGACACTCCCCGGCTGCGTGCGGTGGCATAAGCCGCTCGGGCGACGGGGCGGCTGACGCCGCCCCGTCGCCGCGATAGTTTGGGCGCGTGTCCACCGGGCGGGACGAGACGGGCAAGGTCGGTGGTGTAGACCGCAGCCTCGGCGCGAGGGCGAAGCGCCTCGTCGTTGCCTTCGCGGCGGTCTACATGGTCATGCTCGCCCCTGTCCCGCTTTGGGCGCGGATTCTGAGCGGGGTTGTCCTCGTTCTGCTCGTCTTCCGAGTCGGGCGCGTGAAGCGGGCGGGTCGCCCTTCGTGGCCGGATCGCTATTTGCGGCCGAGGGTCCTCCACGGAAAGGATCACGACCCCGAGTACGTCAGGGCCGCTCTCAGCGATCCGGAGATGCGATACGTCGCGGCGGGCGCGGTCGCCGACCTCGGAGACACCGAGGCCATTCCTGACCTTATGCGGCTCCTGCGCGCGGCCGACCCGCACGTCCGAGTCGCGGCCGTGAAGGCGCTAGGCAAGCTTCACGCCGACGAGGCTATTCCGCGTCTGCGCGAGCTTGCCGAGGGCGACGAGGTCAGTTGGGTCCGAACATGGGCAGCCGATACGCTCGTCGATCTCGGGTACACCGAGGTCAAGCCGATACTGCTCGACCTGCTCCGAGAAGATCGTTGGATCGACCGCTCATTCGCCGTGTACAGCCTCGGCGTTCTCGGCGATCCGACCACGCTCGCCGCCGTCAGTGAGGCGCGCCGACGCGACCGCTGGCATTGGCGCTACCTCCTGATGCGCGGGCAGTACCGAGAGGCTGTAAAGAGGCTTCGACGAGCCTCTTTGGAGCAAGACGGACGCTGAATGGACGTCCACTGACAGCGCGTCCGATCGCTGAAATGCGAAAGCGCCCGACTAGCAGGCGCTTTCGCGAAGCCCTCTGACGGACTCGAACCGTCGACCCCCTCCTTACCATGGAGGTGCTCTACCAACTGAGCTAAGAGGGCTGGTGGGGCGCATGGTATCCGCCTCCGCCGCCTGATAGGAGCGCAGCCCCCAGCCCCTTGGCAATACTCCCGCGGTGAGCTGCACGCACCTCGACGAGATTCAGGTGACGGAACTCCCGGCCCGGATCGCGGGGTGCGAGGACTGCCTGAAGATCGGCGGCACCTGGCTGCACCTGCGCATGTGCGAGACGTGCGGGCACATCGGCTGCTGCGACTCGTCGCCGAACAGGCACGCGACCGCGCACTTCCACGCGACGTCGCACCCGATCGTCCGCTCGGCGGAGCCGGGCGAGGACTGGTCGTGGTGCTACGTCGACGAGATCGGCTTCGTCCTCGGCTGATGTCCTGGCCGTCGCTTCCGTACGCGGAGTGGAAGGACACGCGCGACACGCTGCACATGCAGCTGCAGGTGATCGGCAAGGTGCGCCTCGCGCTCTCGCCGTTCGAGCCGCAGTGGGCGAACGTCCCGCTCTATCTCACCGCCCGCGGCGTCACGACGTCGACCATCCCGCACCCGAACGGCGAGGTCTTCGACATCGACGCCGACCTCCTCGAGCACCGCGTCGCCGTGCGCACCGGCTCCGGACGCGTCGAGCACGTGCCGCTGCAGCCGCCGGTGGCGACGTTCTACGCGGAGCTGATGGCCGCACTCGAGCGGGCCGGCGTGCCGGTGGAGATCTCGACGCTGCCGTCCGAGGTACCCGACCCGATTCAGTTCCCCGACGACACCGTCCACGCGACCTACGACGCCGCCGCGGTCACCCGGTTCTGGCGCGTGCTGCTCGAGGTCGAGGCGGTGCTGCGCGAGCGCCGCGCGCAGTTCCGCGGGAAGACGCCGCCGGTGCAGCTCTGGTGGGGATCGCTCGACCTGGCGATGTCGCTCTACGCGGGACGGCCGGTGGCGACGCCGGCGGACGCGGACGTCATCATGCGACTCGGCGGCGACGAGGCGTACTTCTGCGCCGGCTTCTGGCCCGGCAACGAACGCGCCCCCTACGCGGCCTTCTTCGCGTACATGTATCCGCAGCCGGACGGGATCGAGAACGCCCGGGGGTGGAACGACGAGCTCGGCGAGCTCATCCTCCCGTACGACGACGTCCGCGCGACGGACGACCCGCGCGCGACGCTCCGCGACTTCGTCGCCTACGCGTTCGATCGGTGCTGGGCGTAAGCTGCCGCCATGGACGACGACAGAGCACGCGAGATCCTGGCCGCGGAACGCGAGCGGATCGAGCGCGCGCTCGCGCGCCTCGCGCACGAGGACGACACCGAGCCGGCCGACGAGTTCGACCCGGCGAACCTCGCGTCCGACCTCTACCAGGACGAGCTCGACGAGGGGCTCGCCGACGACCTTCGGGAGCAGCTCGCCGCCGTCGAGCGCGCCGAGCAGCGCCTCGCGGCAGGCACCTACGGCCTGTCGGTCGAGAGCGGAGAGCGGATTCCCGACGAGCGTCTCGAGGCGCTCCCGACGGCCGAGCTGACGGCCGACGAGGAGCGGGCCCGCGAGAACGCCTGAGCCGGGCTCTTCTTAGACGGCGACGACGACCTTGCCGCGGGCGTGGCCCGTCTCGAGGTAGCGGATCGCCTCGGCGGCCTCGGCGAGCGGATACGTCCGGTCGATCACCGGGACGATCTTCCCGGTCTCGGCGAGCTCCTTCAGGACGAGCAGGTCGTCCTGCGTGTGCTTCGCGAGGAGCGGGAGCAGGCGCTGCCCGACGAACGGCGACAGCATCGCTGCGCGCAGCGGGAGCATCATCGGCCCGATCCAGTTGCCGCCACCGCCTCCGACGACCACGAGCGCCCCGTGGGGCGTCAGCGCCCGGCGGAGATCCGAGAGCGAGCGGTTGCCGACGTTGTCGAGGACGAGGTCATACCGCTCGTCCGACCGCGCGAAGTCCACCTCCGCGTAGTCGAGGACGCGGTCGGCGCCGATCGACGTCACGAGGTCGACGTTCCGGGCGCTGCAGACGCCGGTCACCTCGGCGCCGAGCGCCTTCGCGATCTGCACCGCGAACGTGCCGACGCCGCCCGCGGCGCCGTTGACGAGGACGCGCTGCCCCGCCTCGAGCCGGCCCTTGTCCCGGAGAGCCTGGAGCGCGGTGACTCCCGCCAGCGGTATGGCCGCGGCCTGCTCAAACGTGAGGCCCGCCGGCTTCGCCGCGAGGACGTTCTTCGGGCCCGCGCAGACGTACTCGGCGAGCGCTCCGGCCTTCGCCCCGAACACCTCGTCGCCGGGCTGAAACGCGGTCACGTTCTCCCCTACCGCCTCGACCACGCCGGCGACGTCGACGCCGCGGATCGGCTGCTTCGGCCGGCTGCTCCCCTCGGAGAGGCGGACGAGGCGGGGCAGCCCCCGCATGACGTGCCAGTCGTACGGGTTGACCGAGCTCGCGCGGACGCGGACGAGGACGCCGTCCGGATGGAGCGCCGGCACGTCCACGTCCCGCAGCTCGAGGACCTCGGGCCCTCCGTACTCCTCGCCGACGATCGCCTGCATCGCTCCTCCTCCGGCATACAGTGTAAGTTTACGGCGTAAGCGTAGACGTACACCGTAAGCTTGTCAAACGATGCCGCCACTCACCCGAGACCGCATCCTCCGCGCCGCCGTCCGCCTCGCCGACAAGGACGGCTTCGAATCGCTCTCGATGCGCAGGCTCGGCCGGGCCTGCGGCGTCGAGGCGATGTCGCTCTACAACCACGTCGCGAACAAGAACGACCTCGTCTCCGGGATGCTCGACCTCGTCCTGGAGGAGGTCGAGCTCCCAACGCCCGGCGGGGATTGGCAGGCGTCGGTCCGGACGAGCGCCGTCTCCGTGCACGACGCATTCCGGCGCCACCCCTGGGCGCCTGGCCTGATGATGTCCCCCGCAACGGTGAGCACGAAGCGTCTCCGCTACATGGACGCGCTCCTCGGGACGCTGCGCGAAGCGGGGTTCTCCGCCGCGACGACGTACCACGCGTACCACGCGCTCGACAGTCACATGCTCGGCTATGCACTATGGGAGGCCGGACACTCGGTCGGCGCGAGGAGTCTCCCACCGAACTTCGCCGACACCTTCCTCCGCGACCTGCCCCGCGAGGAGTACCCGTACTTCTACGAGCACGTCGACCAGCATCTCGCCGGGTTCGGCCACGGCGAGGAGGGCGCGTTCGAGCTCGGGCTCGACCTCATCATCGCCGGGCTCGAGCGGATCCGCACCGCGGGCTGACGATAGGCTCAGCCTGTGGATGTGTGGCAGGAGCGGCTCTCGAGGCGCCGCGTGCTCGCCGCGGCCGCAGCGGCCGCCGCCGGCGCCGGGCCGCTCGCGCGGGCAGCCGCGGCGGCGCCGTCGAAGCTCCCGCAGCCGGCGCGCTCCGGCCTCGACCACGTCGTCGTCGTGATGATGGAGAACCGCTCGTTCGACCACATCCTCGGGTGGCTTCCAGGCGCGGACGGCAAGCAGGCCGGGCTGACGTACCTCGACGCCGCCGGCACGTCGCACGCGACGTTCCCACTCGCGCCGGACTTCCAGGGGTGCGCACATCCGGATCCCGACCACTCGTACGACGGCGCCCGCGTCGAGTGGAACAACGGCGCCTGCGACGGGTGGCTGCGCGTCAACGACGAGTACTCGATCGGCTACTACCAGCAGCAGGACTTGCCGTTCCTCGGCAAGGCGGCCCCCGCCTTCACGAGTTGCGACCGCTTCTTCGCCTCGTTCCTCGGGCCGACGTTCCCGAACCGCTTCTACTCGCTGTCGGCGGCGACCGACCGGACGAGCAACACGCTCGTGCGCGTCGACCTGCCGACGATCTTCGACCGCTTCGCCGCCAAGGGAATCCCGGCGGCGTACTACTACGGCACGTTCGCCTTCCTGCTGCTCTACCAGCGCTACCAGGCGATCTCGCATCCGTACAGCCGCTTCTTCGCGCAGTGCAAGACGGGGAAGCTGCCAGCGTTCTCGTACATCGACCCGAACTGGACGTTCGACGACAGCGGCCCGTCGTCCGGCAGCGAGGGGAACGACGACCATCCGCACGCGGACATCCGCGCGGGCGAGTACTTCCTCTCCACGATCTACGATGCCGTGACTCGGAGCCCGGCGTGGCCGCGCACGCTCCTCGTCATCATGTTCGACGAGTGGGGCGGCTTCTTCGACCACGTCTCGCCGCCGGCGGCGACGGCCGACGCGAACCCGGCGTACGTGCAGCGGGGCTTCCGCGTGCCGTGCCTGCTCATCTCGCCGTTCGCCCGCCGCGGCCACGTCGCGCACGGGGTGTACGACCACACGTCGATCCTCAAGCTCGCGGAGTGGCGCTGGGGCCTCGCGCCGCTGACGCCGAGGGATGCGGCCGCGACGAATCTCGCCACCGCGCTCGACTTCTCCCGCCGGAACCTCACGGCGCCGCGGATCGCGGTGCCGCGTGTCGTCGCCGGCGCGGCCTGCCCCGCCCCGTAGCGCCGTTTACCGATTTGCAAATGAGAGCCGTCCGGAGGCGTCGCCATCATGGCGGCGAACTCTGGGCCAGTGACCGATCCCGCGCTGATCGCGCTGCTCCTGGCCGCTGCTGCCGGCGGCACGCTCGCCGGCCGCGCGGTGGTGGCGTTCGACGCTCGCGTGAGTGGAATCGTCGATGCGATTCCGCGCGCGGCGTGGACGGCTGGGCCGGCCGGCATCTCGCTCGTGGGGCTCGCTCTCGCCGACGCGCCGCGGGGACTGGCCTTCGCCGGCGCGCTGGCGCTCGCGATCGCAGCGTTCGCCCTCGCGTTCCTCCGCGGCGCGGTCCGCATCGTCGTCGCAGAGGAAAGGCGCGAGCGGGCGGCCATGCACGTCGTCGTGCGCCGCCGGGTGACGTCGTCGAGCAGGCGACCCGCCGCGTAAGCCTCTACGAGCGCGTCAGGCTGACGTTCGTGATCGCCGTCCCGCCGCCGTTCGGCAGCGTGATCGTCGCCGTCGCCGTGAACGCATTCGCCGCGAAGTAGCCGGCGACGGTGAACGACAGGCCCGGCGCGCACGCGAGGTTCTTCCCGGACGCGGTGAGCGTGCCGCCCTTGTACGCGTAGCTCGCCGCGAAATCGCCGAATGCGGCGTTGCTTCCCGCGATCGAGAATCCGGCCGCGTTCCAGTGGTTCGGCCCCGAGCCCTTCGGCAGCGTGAACGTCTGCGGCGCCGGCGGCGCGCAGCCGAAGGTGTTGCCCCCGATCGTCGCCGTCCATCCGAGCGTCGTCGCGGACGCCGCAACGACGAGCGTCAGCGTCCCGTTCGTGTTGAAGCGCGTGTTCGTCCACGTCCCGCTCCAGCTCCCCGCGAGCAGGGCGGGCGTGAACCCGACAGGCGCCGGCTTGTGCTTCTTCGGCTTCTTCTTCGCACCGGCGGGCGCGACCACGAGCGCCGCGACGAGAAGCACGACGAGCACGACGAGGATCGGACGGATCCGGCGCATCGGAGGGCGCCGATTATGCGCCCGGCGCGACACTCAAGTCAACGGGCAGAGCCTCGAGCGCGCCGTATGCCTCGGTGGATCGCGATGCGATCGACACGGCGAGCGGAAGGACGTCTGCCGCCGCATGCGGCGCGAAGCCGCCGGCGGCGAGCGCGGCGACGAGCACGCCGGTGACCGCGTCTCCGGCACCCGTCGTGTCGACGACGCGCGCGGGAACGCCGGGCACGTCGGCGCAGGCGTCGCCGCGCAGGAGCGCGCCTTCCGCACCGAGCGTGACGGCGACGAGGCGCGCGCCGAGCGCCGAGGCGAGCGCCTCGGCCCCGGACGCCGGTGACGACTCGCCCGTCAGGAGGCGCGCCTCCTCCCCGCTGACCTTCACGAGCGTCGCGTCCGTGCAGAAGCGGCGGACGACGTCAACGGCCACACCTGGATCGGACCACCGGTGCAGCCGCAGGTTCACGTCTACGACGACCGGCTTCCCCTGCTCGAGGGCGAGCTCGCGCGCCCGTTCGGAGACGGCGCGTTCGCGGAGACCGACGAACGTGTTCGACCCGAGCGCGACCGCCGCGCACGCGGCGACTGCTTCCTCGAGGTGCGGCTCGAGCGCGACGAGCGCCGGCTCGATCCCCTCGCCGTAGATGAGGAAGTCCGGTACGGCATCCTCGTCGACGACGACGAACGCGACCGCCGTTCGCACGCCCCGCAGCCGCGACCACCAGCGCAGGTCGACCTGCTCGGCAAGGAGGCGCTCCTCGAGCCATCGACCCCACTGGTCGTCGCCGACGCCGCCGGCGAGCGCGACCGCAGCGCCGCAGCGCGCGGCGACGAGCGCCGCGTTCGTCGGGGCACCGCCGCAGTGCGGCGCGAAGGCGTCCGCGTCCGCCCAGGCCGAGACCGGCCGCTCGCAGATGAGATCCACGAGCGTCTCGCCGATGAAGAGGACGGGGCTGGGCACGGTGCCTCGAAGGATGAGGTGGGGGCCCGACGACGGCCCCCACCACCTTCCCTTACGGGGTGTACAGGTACTTCTTGATCTTCGCGGTTCCGACGTTCGCCTTCGTGACGACCGCCGAGCCGGTCCCGTAGTGCTTCAGGATGCCGGCCTTCTGGCCGGTGACGTACTTGTACGCGAGCTGGACGGCCTGCTGGCCGATCCCGTACGGGTACTGCGCGATGAGGGCGTTGATCGTGCCCTCCTTGAGGGCCTGCACCTGCGGCGGGCCTGCGTCGAACTCGACGAGCTTGACCTGGCCGGCCTTGCCGGCGGCCTTCACGGCAGCGGTGACGCCGTTACCGGAGACGACGTTCATCGCGAAGACGCCCTTGAGGTTCGGGTGCCCCGACATGAGCGCCGCCATCTCGTTGCTGGCCTTGGTCTGGTCGTCGTTGCAGTACTGAATGCCGAGGTACTTGACCTTCGGGTACTTCTTGAGCTCCTGGGCGAAGCCCTGAGCCCGCTGGTCGGTCGTGCTGATCCCCGGGTTGACGCTGATCGCGGCAACATCACCGGAGCCGCCGATCGCCTTGACGAGCGCGTCCGCCGCGGCCCTGCCGCCGGCGAGGTTGTCCGTCGAGACGTTCGTGAACGCGAGCGGCTTGGTGATGAACGTGTCCACCGTCGCCACCGGGATGCCGGCGCTGATCGCGCGCTGGATCGGCGAGATCAGAGCCGTCTTGTCCGTTGGCGCGATGAGGATCGCGTCCGGATGGCGCGCGATCGCCCCGTTCAGGAACGGGATCTGCGTCGGCGGCGAGAACGCTGCGGGAGAGCCCGTGAAGACGACCTTCACGTTGCCGAGCTTCTTCGCAGCGGCCTGCGCGCCCTTGTTCATCGTGAGGTAGAAGGCATCCGACGCGATGCCGGCCACGAGGTAGAACGTGTACTGCTTCTGCGCCTGCGTCTTGTTCGCGGGCGCTGCGTTTCCGCGCTGTGCGGTGGCTGCGACGGCGGCGATTCCGATGGCTGCCGCGACAAGCACTGCAAGCAAACGGCGTGACATTCTCACTCCACTCCCTTCGGCTCCGCCTCGAGACGGAGCATCGACAGCTTCCAGAACCCCCACTCGTGCTTCCTTGAGGCCACCTCCCTGTTCATCGATTGATGCGCCTGCGGCGCAACTGGTCGAGGTAGACGGCGATGACGATCGTCATCCCGACGACGACCTCCTGCCAGAACGGCGGCACGCTCTTGATGACGAGGCCGTTCTGCAGGACCGTCGGGATGAACGCGCCCACCGCGCTCAGCAAAACCGTCCCGACGCCGCCGAAGACGCTCGTACCGCCGATGACGACGGCGCTGATCGCGCTCAGGTTGTCCCCCTGGTGCGCGACCGACGTCGTGTTCGTGAAGATCGCGAGGTCGATGACGGCCGCGGTGCCGGCGAGCAGCCCGCACAGCGCGTACACCTTGACGATGTGCCGGTCGACCGCGATGCCGGTGCGCCGCGTTCCTTCCTCGTTCGACCCGATCGCCGACGTGTAGCGACCGAAGCGCGTGTAGTGGTAGACGAGGTGCGCGACGACGAGGACGACGAGCGCCACCCAGATCGGGTAGTACAGACCGAGGAACTTCCCCGTGCCGAATCCGTGCGTGAGGCCGGGCGGAACAGGCGCCGGCAGGTACGACCCGCCGTCGATGAGGTCGCCGAAGCCGAACGTCATCGCCATCGTCCCGAGCGTCACGATGATCGCCGGCAGCCTCAGCCGCGTGATGATGAGGCCGTTGATGAGCCCCCACGTCCCGCCCGCGACGATGCAGACGACGATGCCGACGGGCAGCCCGAGGGCTGCGTGCGGATAGTTCCCGGCGAGCGTCTGCGCGCTCGTCCCCGACAGCGCGAGCATCACCTCACCGCCGGCGACGCCGGCGAAGAAGAGGATGCCGCCGATGGAGAGGTCGATCCCCGCCGTCGTGATGACGAAGGTCTCGCCGATCGCGAGCAGCACGACCTCGGAGGTGTACAGCGCGATCTGGGAGAGATTCGACCAGGTGAGGAACGTCGCCGGTGGGGCCCATTGCCAGAAGAGGACGACCAGGCAGATGAGGAAGAGGAAGAGCCACGTTCGGCTGAGCAGGTACAGCGCCTGCTGCCGACGGCTCGACATCGCCCCCGGCTCGGGCACGTAGCCGCTCCCGTTCTCGACCTGCGCGGGCTCCTGCTGCGTGGCCGTCATCGCACGCTCCCGCTCGGCGGTGCGCAGCGGACGGCGGTGAGCGGTCCGGACAGCTCGCCGGCGCCGGCGGCGTACGGGACGAGCACGACGGAGCCGCGGCGAAGGTCGAGCGCGCCGTCTTCGGTCTCGAGACGTCCGGCGCCATCCGTGGCGACGATGACGGAGTAGCCCTGCTCGAGCGGAACGGTTTCGGGCGACCGGAGCCACTCGGCCCGGAAGAACGCCGCCGAGGCGGCCGGCAGCGCGCTGCCGCGCCGGCCCGCGAGCTCGTCCTCGCCGGCCGCCGTCAGCCGCACGCACTCGAGCGCGGTGTCGAGGCCCAGCCCCATGTCCGCCTGACGCTGCTCGAGACCGAAGCGCGACCATTCGAGCAGCACGCCGAGGTCGGACGGCTCCTGCACCTCGACGATGAGCACGCCCGCGCCGATCGAATGCAGCGTCCCCGCGGGCACGTACATGCAGTCGCCGGCCGCGACCGGGATCTCGTGGAGCGCGTCGAGCATCGCGTCCGCGTCCTCGCCGGCGGCCCAACGGGCGAGCGTCTCCCGGTCGACGTCGGTGCGGAAGCCCACGTGCACATGTGCGCCCGGCGCGGCGGCGACGACGAACCACGCCTCCGACTTGCCGTAGGCGGAGCCGAGGTGCTCGTGCGCGAACCCGCGGTCCGGGTGTGCGTGCACGGGCAGGCGCTCGCCGGCGTCCAGCAGCTTCACGAGGACGGCGGGGTCGGCGCCGAAGCGGGCGACGTGCTCGGGACCGAGGAACGCGGCCGCGTCGGCCGCGACGGCGTCGCGAAGCCGGCGGCCGTCCGATAGCACGGTCAGCCCCCGGTCGCCGTCGCCGAACCGCGCAGTCGTCGACGCGAGCCAGTCCTCGGGCACGTGATCCCCGTTCGAAAACACGCCGCGGAAGCTCGCGATGGCGGCGCCGCCGCGGTAGAAGTGCGGCTGCTGGTTCGGCGGGAGCAGGATCGGCTTCATGCGGCCACCCCGAGAGGCAGGCGGTCGACGAGCGTCGTCGGGAGCACGATCCGCTGCGGTGGAGCCGTGTCGCCGTCCAGCCGCCGGCACAGGAGCTCGGCGGCGCGGCGGCCGAGATCGGCCGGGTCGTAGGAGACGGCGCTCACCCGGACCGAGAGCAGATCGGCGAGCTCGAGGTCGTCGAAGCTCACGAGCTCCGCGGGGGCGCCCATGTCGGCGAGCGCGCGCACGGCGCCGGCGGCGATCCGGTTGTTGCCCGCGAAGATGCCCGTCGGAGGATCCGCGAGCGCGAGCAGCTCGTGCACGACGCGCTCCGCGGTCTCCGCATCGTGCGTGCCGACACGGACGAGCGTCTCGTCGACGGGGCAACCGGCAGCGGCGAGCGCGTCGCAGAACCCGCGCCAGCGCTCCCGCGCGGTGAAGATCGCCATGTCGTCGCCGACCATCGCGATCCGCCGATGCCCGCGCGCGGCGAGGTGCTCGACAGCGCTGCGCGCGCCGCCGACGTTGTCGAGCAGCACGAGGTCGGCCTCGATGTCGCCCGGCGGCCGGTCGATGAAGACGACATGCATGCCGACGTCGAGCTCGGGCAGCAGGTAGCGGTGCGCTTCGCCCGTCGGCACGATGAGCAGGCCGTCGACACGCCGCTCGCACAGGAGCAGCGAGAGCTCCCGCTCGCGCTCGGGGTCCTCGTCGGAGCTGCCGGCGATGACGAGCACGTTGCGCGCGCGAAGCACTTCTTCCACCCCGCGCGCGATCGCGGAATAGAACGGGTTCGCGAGGTCCTTGATGACGAGGCCGACCATGCGCGAGCGCTCGCGACTGCGGAGCGTCCTCGCCGCCTCGTTGCGGCGGAAGCCGAGCTCGCGGATCGCCTCGTGCACCGTCGCCGCCGTCTCGGCCCGCACCGGCTCGCCGTTCACGACGCGCGAGACCGTCTTCAGGCTCACACCCGCGGTGCGCGCGACGTCGCTCATGGTGGGGCGCGGATGCATCACGCAGCCACCGACACGGCCCCGGTCATCATCCCGACGACCGACTCGAGGCTCGTCTCCTCGCGGACGAGCGTCGTGATCGTCCGTCCGAGACGGAGCACGGTGATGCGGTCCGCCACCGCGAACACCTCGGGCAGGTTGTGGCTGATCATGATCACCGCGAGGCCCTGGTTGCGCACCTCGCGGATGAGCTCGAGCACCATGCCGGACTCGCGTACGCCGAGGGCGGCGGTCGGCTCGTCCATGATCACGATGCGCGTGCCCCACGCGATTGCGCGCGCCACCGCGACCGCCTGGCGCTGGCCGCCCGAGAGGCTGAGCACCGGCTCCTCGACCGACTGGATGCCGATCTTCAGGCGCTTCATCGCGTCCTCCGCTCCCTTGCGCATCGCCTTCCGGTCGAGGAAGCCGAACCAGCCGAGCGGCGGCGGCAGGTACACCTCGCGGCCGAGGTAGAGGTTCGCGGCCGCGTCGAGATGATCGGCGAGGGCGAGGTCCTGGTACGTCGTCTCGATCCCGAGCTGCCGCGCCGCGCGCGGGTTCGCGATCTCGACCGGCTTGCCGTCGAGCAGGAGCTCGCCGCCGTCCGGCCGGTGGACGCCGGAGATGACCTTGATGAACGTCGTCTTGCCGGCGCCATTGTCGCCGACGATGGCGTGAACCTCGTTGTGCGCGAGCTGGAAGTTCGCCTCGCGGAGCGCGACGACGCGGCCGAAGCGCTTCTGAATCGTGTGTGCTTCAAGCAGCGGGACGGCGTCTGCCGACAACGTTGTCACCAGCCGTGTTTTCCGCCCTCCGGCGGCCCGGCCCATCAGAATTTTCCACCTACGACAAGTGGTCTAGAGTGCTTTCACAGCGAACGACGGAGGAAGCCCGATGTCCGTACTGATCGAAGGCGGCCGGATCATCACCGGCAGCGACGACTACGTCGCCGACGTGTACGTCGCCGACGAGACGATCACGATGATCGGCGAGTCGCTCGACGTCGACGCCGACCGGGTCATCGATGCGCGCGGGAAGTACCTCCTGCCGGGCTGCATCGATCCGCACACGCACTTCGACATGCCGTTCGGCGGCACGATCACTGCCGACGACTTCCAGTCCGGCCAGACCTCGTGCGCGTTCGGCGGCACGACCTGCCACATCGACTTCGCGAACCAGGTCCGCGGCCACTCCTTCACGGAGGGAATCGAGACGTGGCACGCGAAGGCGAACGGCAAGGCCGTCATCGACTACGGCTTCCACATCATCGTCATCGACCTCGAGGAAGGCGGCTCGCTCGAGGAGCTCGCGACGCTCCCGGACATGGGCGTCACCTCCTACAAGATGCTCCTCGCCTACAAGAACGTCCTCATGGTCGACGACGAGACGATGTTCAAGGTCTTCAAGCTGGCGAGAGAGACCGGCGCGCTCGCGATGATCCACGGCGAGAACGGCGACGCGATCGACATCCTCGTCAAGCAGGCGATCGCGGACGGGAACCTCGAGCCCCGCTGGCACGCGAAGACGCGCCCGCCGCAGCTCGAGGGCGAGGCGACGAATCGCGCCATCCAGCTCGCCCACGTCGCCGGGAGCCCGCTGTACGTCGTGCACGTGACGTGCAAGGAGGCGGTCGAGCCCATCGCCCGGGCGCGGGCGCTGGGCTGGCCCGTGTGGGGCGAGACGTGCACGCAGTACTTCTTCATCGACGACACGTACCTCGACAAGCCGAACTTCGAGGGCGCGAAAGCCGTCTTCTCGCCTCCCGTCCGCGACAAGTCGAACCAGCCGGTCCTGTGGGACGCCGTCCGCACCGACCAGCTGTCGGCCATCTCGACCGACCACTGCTCCTTCCGGATGAGCGACCAGAAGACGCTCGGCAAGGACAACTTCGCGCTCATTCCGAACGGCGCGCCCGGCGTCGAGGACCGGCTGCTCATGATCCACCACTTCGGCGTGAACGAGGGCCGGATCTCGCTCAACCGGATGGTCGAGCTGCTCTCGACCAACGCCGCGAAGCTGTTCGGCCTCTATCCGCGCAAGGGCACGATCGCGCCGGGCGCCGACGCCGACATCGTGATCTTCGACCCCGAGAAGGAGCACACAATCTCGGCGAAGACGCACCACTCGAAGGCGGACTACAACCTCTACGAGGGCACGACGGTCGTCGGCGCGCCGGAGATCGTCATGCTGCGCGGCACCGTGCTCGTCGAGAACGACGAGCTCGTCGCCGAGCCGGGGATCGGTCAGTTCGTGAAGCGGGCGCGCTTCGGCGAGGAGCTCAAGTCAAAGGAGACGGACGCGCGGGGAACCCGCGCG
>Ga0265338_10003495_pt1 | contig 22046 bp, 21 predicted proteins | sample 42126metaG_FD_193579 | JGI IMG/M metagenome (GOLD analysis project Ga0265338, IMG submission 193579) | Rhizosphere microbial communities from Carex aquatilis grown in University of Washington, Seatle, WA, United States - 4-21-26 metaG | ecosystem: Host-associated > Plants > Roots > Rhizosphere... | reverse complement strand
AGCCCGTGCATTTTTGCAGGCTCGAAGCTTTCGCGAAAGGTGGGTTGAAGGGTGTAATTGGCCTCCAGCGGTGCCCACCCCCTCTGGAGGCCTTTTAGATTGTTTATAAAACGTTCAGTGTCTGGTTAGGCAATTTGCTGGAAAAGACGTAATCCGTTAAGATGACCGAACTTTCTTTCAGTATTGTTGGCAATTTCCCCTGCTCCGCTTTAGAGAATTTGGCCAGAACAAAATCGGCCGAATCCTTCTTGGCTGCCGTTTCGCTACCGATGCCGATACGCAGGCGTCCAAAGTCATCGTCTAGATGAGCAATTAGGGACTTGACACCGTTGTGTCCGGCGTCACCGCCGCCTTCTCTGGTCCGGAGCTGACCGAATTTGATTGCCAACTCGTCATAGACTGCCAGAGTCTGCGAGTTAAATATTTGGTAGAAGTGCTGGACCGCCTGAGCCGCTTCGCCGCTAGCGTTCATGAAAGTCGTCGGCTTGCATAGGATCACCCGGGTTTCGCCCATCGGCTGCATCGCCAGCAGACACCTTAGGTCTTTTTTCTCTATCCAGGCTGGGAAGCCGTTTGTTTCAGCAAACTTGTCAATGGTGGCGAAGCCAATATTGTGCCGGGTGCTTTCGTATTGATTGCCAGGATTACCAAGCCCGATTATCAGCACGGATCTATGCGAACCAAGCGTATAAAGAGGTGCGCTAGAGGTAATGTCGGGTTTTTTCTGAAAAAATGCCATAAGCCTATTTTACCTAGTGCTTCTCTATAAACCAGAACTTCAAGGGCGTGCCAGTGAGAGGCCACCGCTCCCTAAACTTGCGCTCCAAGTAGCGCTTATAGCTCCAGTGGAGGAATTTGGTGTGAGCGCCGAAGACCTTGAAGCTCGGCAAACCGGTGCCACTTTCCTGAACCACGTAGTTTAACTTCGGGGTCCGACCGCGTAGGCCGGCCGGTGGGTGCTCGTCTACAGCCTGTTCAAGCCAGCGGTTAAGCTCAGCGGTCTGGAATCTTTGCTGGCGGACTTGGTCAATCTCCAATATCAAGTCGAAAAGCTTAGCGACGTTCTGGCCGCTTACGGCACTGGTGAATATCAACGGCGCCCACGGCACGAATTCGAAAGCCCCAGCTATCTTAGGCGCCAAGCTATCACGGGTATAGGCGTCTTTCTCAGCCGTATCCCATTTGCTGACCACGAGGATTAGGCCTTTACCGGCGTCCTTTATCAATCCGGCGATTTTCTGGTCTAGCTGGACATTCAGCTCATTGACGTCCATCAATAGCAGGCAGATGTCGGCTTGTTCGATGACCGCCAGCGAGCGCAGAACGCTGAAGTGCTCGACGCCACGCTCAATTTTGCCAGAGCGCCGAATGCCGGCGGTATCGGCTAGTTCAATCTCGCGGCCCTTAAAGCGTATAGTCGTCCGATTGACGTCGCGGGTGGTCCCGGCCAGGTCAGCGACGATGGCTTGCTGTTTTTTGGCTAGGCTGTTGAAAAGCGCCGACTTACCAACGTTGGGACGCCCGAGGACACCGACTCTTATGCGATCTTGGGCTTCGCTGATGCGCTTGGTCGGCAAATCCGAACTGATAGTATTCAAGAGTTCTTCGAGCCCGGTTTTGTGGATAGCGCTGATGGCGACAGCTTGTTTGATACCCAGTTGGCGCCAGTCTGACAATTCGGCGGACGGGTTGACGTCTATTTTATTAACCGCCAGGATGACCGGTCGACGACTTTTCAGCGCCAGCGTGGCGACGCGCCGGTCCTCGTTGGTAGGTGGCACGTCAGCCGAACAAACAACGATTATCAAATCGGCGCTACTAGCTGCCTCGCTGATTTGATCTTGGATCGTCAGCTCGAAGTCGTCGTTTGCCGCTTTAAGTCCCGCGGTATCAACCAGCCAGAAATCTTTATCTTCCCAGCTGGCCTTGACGGCTATACTGTCGCGCGTCGTGCCTGGCTCGACCGCTACAATCGTTTCACGGCGGCCGAGGATAGCATTAAAAAGGCTGGACTTACCAACATTTGCCCGCCCGACGATCGCTACAATCCCGGGGTTCTCACTGTTTGACATGCTGGCTCCATTATAACCTTAAAAAAACAAAGCCGCCCCCGTAAATGGGAAGCGGCTTTTCAAGTTCCGGTTATTGGCTAAAGCGCGCCGGTGCTAGGATCGGTTGTAGCACTCGGGTCTTCAGTGGCCGGGGGTGTGGCCGGCGGCGTGGTCGGGGGGACGTCAGGGGTTGAGCCTGCGTCGGCCAGATCGGCCGCTGGCACCGGGCTATCGCTAGGAGCCGGTGACGGCGAAAAGCTCGCAGAGCTGTCGCCTGCCGGAGTGCCACCTAAAGAAGCGGCCGGGGTGTCGGCTGGGGTGCTGGTGACGAAATTATTGACTTGGTCATTGACGGCGCCCTGCTCTTCAGCCGTAGTTTGTGCTGAATCGGCCTGGTCGTCAGCTGGAGCGTCCATCATTGGACCGGCTGGCGGCGTAGTCGGTTCGGCCGGCGGTGTGCCGGCCGGTTCGGCCGGCGGCGTCATTGGGTTAGTAGCGTTTGGATCGTCGGGCATTTTATTCTCACTTTCTTTTACGTTAGTTATAGCCTCTGAATTTCCATTAGCGTGCGGTGCGGCGGTTGCGCCGTCTGGCGGCAGGACCTCTCGGACCACTCGCGCGAAATCTTCAAGCGTGGCTTGGGACTTCACTAAATACTTTACCACGCCAAGGGCTTGTCCACGAGCCTGATCGTCGGCCTCGCCCAGGGCGGTCATCATAACCACTTTGGTATCTTTCATCTCGGGCACGGCTCGTAAATTCTCCAGCATATCGAAACCGGATAATTTGGGCATCATGACGTCGGCGATGATTAGGTCGGGCTTCTCGCGCATGGCCACGGTTATGCCCTCTTCGCCATTGCCGGCCGTCACGGTCTGATAGCCCTCAGCCTGCAGACGCATCTCGAAAATCTCGCGCAGGTTGTTGTCATCTTCGACCAGTAAAATTTTAGCCACCGAGTTTACCTTAATGTTTATGCTTAACTAGTGTTATTTTAGCAACCTACGTCTATCTCGTCTACCCCTGATTGTTCAGAGGACTGATTGGTGCCTGCCTCTGTTGCATAGCTAGCGCCTGGGCCGTCGTCAGACGTGGCAGGTTAATGAAAAAGGTGCTGCCCTTGCCCAACTTGCTCTCCACCCAGACCTGGCCATTGTACAGCTCGACGATTTTCTTGGAGATGTACAGACCGAGCCCAGTGCCGCCGACGGTACGCGTGGCGGTACTGTCCACCCGGTAGAATTTTTGAAAGAGATGCGGGATGTCCTCCTCTGGGATGCCTACCCCTGTATCGCAGACTTGTACCTGCGCTACCGAGCTGTCGCCTGTCAGCCGGACTACAATCGAGCCCGACAGAGTGTACTTAATAGCGTTATCAATAATGTTCTGGAGAACTTCAGCGATGCGGTGCGGGTCGACGTAGGTGTAGTATAGCGGCCGCACGACTTTGCCGCCGGCGACGTCTTTTTCGGCGCTGGCTTGGTAGCTGAGCGCCAACCCCTTCTCCTTGGCGTGAAACTTTTCATCATCGACTATACTAGCTACGGTTTCGCCGATTTCGACTACAGACGGGTAGCTGACAAGCCGGCCGTCATCGGCCCGCGAGCTCGTCAATAAGTCGGCGAACAGTACGCCTAGGTGCTTCGTAGCCGTGGAGGCTTTGTCGATGTAGTTCTTGGCGTTAGTATCAACATGCGCGATTTTGGGGTTAGCCGCCAGGCTGAGATAGCCTTCGATGGCGGCCAGTGGGGTGCGCATCTCGTGCGAGGCGGTGCTAATGAAGTCCGAACGGCGTCGCTCTTCTTCTTTCTCGCGGGTGACGTCGCGAAAAACACCGACGATGTTGCCGGTAGGCGCACCATTAGAACTCAAGACCGGCGAGACGATTAGAGAGATAGCGGTCGTCTTGCCGTAGCGGGTGCTCAGTTGGCAGCCACTGTCACGGACGGTCTTGCCGCTGGACAGGCTCTGGGCAAAGGGGTGCTGGGTGGCCGGCAAAGGCTGGGCTTTATTGTCTACCAGGGCTAAGACTAAATTGAAATTACTGCCAACCGCCTCATTGGCCGGCCAGCCGGTAATCCGGGAGGCGGCTGGGTTGAACAGATGGATGACTCCGTCGGCGCCGGCCATCACCACGCCGTCCTCAATCGTCGCTAGAATAAAATCATCGCCCAGGCGGCTATCTTTGGCCGTTTGGTCGCTGACCATCATGCCGCTCTCAGCCTGGGATTTGCCGCCGTCTTTATTTTTGAAAAACAACACTTTTATTTGCCCACCATCTATAAGCGCTAACGTTTAACATTATCTGTTATTTCAGGCCTGATTGCAAAGTAGCTCGAAATAGCGCGTCGAACCGAAAGGTATCTTCTGCTTAACGATTCCCTTGGCTGGCAGGCTGGTGGCGAAGGTGATGGTAAATTCGCCGAACTGAGCGTTGACGGTGTCGACTGCTTCGGTCAGCCACGTCTCGCGGTTGATCTCTTCCAGTAAGCTGACTTGGTTCTGGACGGACGGCGACAAGCCATAGCAAGACACGCCCAGCTCGCGGACCCAACCGTCGGCTGGCCGGCGGTTAAACAGTAGTGTAGCTCGGCGCAGTAGCTCGGCGTTAGTGAAGAAATCACTCTTGAACATGCGTCGCTCGTACCAATAATCGCCGGAGGCGTAGCGGGCATAGACGAAAATGCCGCGGGCGGCCAGTCTCTTGTATCGTAATTTTACGGCCGTCGTCTCGCACAGATAGGCCAGCCGGGCACGCACTGTTTCGTCGTTTGGGCGCATCTCGTCCATAACGAACTGCCGACCGATGGTTTTGGTGTCGTGCTCGATATCGTCAACTTCCCAACCGCGCAGGCGCTGGTACCAGTCCTGGCCGCAGATACTTTTAAAAACATGCCGCCTCAGTAAATCCGCCGAAGCATCCAAAAACTGTAGCGGCGTGTAGACGCCTACGGCGTTCAGGCGGGCTTGGTTGCGCTCAGCGATGCCGGTCAAGTCGGTCAGCCCCAGTTTGGAGAGAGTCTGGCGTAAGTTCGTATGATCGATAATGTCCAGGCCGTCTGGCTTGTTAAGTCCGGCGGCGGTTTTGGCTAAAAAACGATTAGGGGCAATGCCGATGTTACAGGTCATCCAATCCCCTGCCTGCTCGTGTAGGCGGCGTTTAATCTCCCGCCCGATTTCGGCCAGCGGCCGGCGGTTGACCGGCTCGGTGCCGTTAAAATCGATGATACCTTCGTCAATGCTCTTCATGGTGACGTGTGGTGAGTAGGAACGCATGATCTCGACCAAGATTTTATAGACATGGTGGTACTTGGGCGGGTCGCTTTCCACTAAAAGGATGTCCGGCGCTAGTAGCTGCGCGTCGTGAAAGTTCATGCCTACCTTCACCCCCAGCCGTTTAGCCTCGTAGCTGGCGGCCACCACGCAAGTATATTCGGTGTTGCGGTTGGTGATGCCTACTGGCCGGCCACGTAGCAGCGGCCTGGCCTGCTGTTCGACCATGGCGAAGCAGCTGTTCAGGTCGATATGCATGATGCGCGGCTCAGCCGGGTTAATGAGCAAATTCAAATTTCTTATTTGGGGCATTTTGGCTAAGTCCAATATCGGCAACCGAAACTAGCGTCCAGCCGAGCGTCTGGGCGTCAAACTCTAACCGGTAGTCGGCATTGCCGTCGGTCATATCGAAAACGTGGATGGCCCGCTGGCCTTTTTTGGTTGGATGAACCAAGCCGGTTTCAGTGAAGCTGATGCGCTTGCCGTTCCACTCCATGGCTTTTGGAAAACAGCGCAAGCGCGGCCCGCGGTTGTGAAAATAGTAGGCGACGATATTAACGTCTTTTTCGATTTTAGTTACGTTGTCCATTTTTTGTTCCTCCTGTTCGTTGGTCGAACTATGGGTTAATAAAAAGAGAACCGCTATCTACTAATCAGATACGGCGAACGGCTTTGAGGCGAAACAGTTGCTGGCTAAAAACTTTTACCGCTCAAAAAGCTTCACGTGCCAGGAACTAGGCCTTAATTTGAGGGTTCGGCAGGGACCATGGTTTACCGCCCAGGAGTCAGTCTATGCGGAGGAAGGTTTATCACCAGCCCGCATACGGCTAAGTTCAATTTTAGCCCAAGCGTTTTGGCCCGCGCAATATTGATTTATGCTACTAATAGTTCTGAAGGATCGGGATCGGGTATTCCGAAGACATGTCCTCGGGTTTTATGCATTCTTTGGCCCATGCCGGTGATTGGGTTGTGGTGCTCCGCGTAGCCACCGGTAACTGCTACCATGCCTAAATTGCTTAGGTGCAACCGGTCTGCCCATTCCCTGCTGGCTAGGCGCAGGTCGGCCGATATTGCATCAATACGTCCAGAATGGTGGATCATCGCGCGACGCACAAGGCGGTTAGCTACCGGCCATGTAGGCGTGCGCCAGTGCCTGTCCTCTTCCTCGTAATACGGGTCCCAGTTGGCGATGTCGTCCATGGCTACGCTGGGTAGAGGAAACGGTGGATTGAACGCTTCATCCATAAGGCTGACGTTTGATTGCAAAGGTCTCTCTTCTAGGTTTCGAAGCAGGGACGACGCTAAATTGCCTATCGTGTCCCGGTACTGTGGCTGGCCATTGTAGGTCGAGTAAAATGCCCCTTTACCGCCCCGAGCCTGGGCGAAATAGTGCTTGGCCTTGATAGCCGTTTCTAAATCAGCCGACAAGCTGCCGAACATAGCGGCGTCCTCGTCTTTCCCTAACCTGGTAGCTAGCTCCGACATAGCCGCATAATTCTCGTAGAGCAAACAGTTAAACCATACGTCAACGAATTCCGTAGTTTGGTGTATGCGTACCGGCTCCCAGCCGGCTTTGTAGCCCGCTAGGTTGATAGCCAAGGCCCCGGCATAATCAACAAATCGGTTTCGTTTGTTAAACCACCAAGACATGTGCTCGCTGGTGCGCGGTTGACGCTGAAAGAAAACAGCTACTTTGCCGAGTTGTTTCTCCAGCTCTTCCCTTTTCCACTCGTCGTACTCGGGGCCTGAGTCGCGGTTAGCTTCATGCGGATGAATAATAAAAACCCTCGGGTCATTGCTGGCTACTTGGCGGTGCTTGATGAAGTAGTCGCCGTAGTATCTGGAAAGTCTGGGGTAAATGTCCTCTGTGAATAGATCCGGGTCAATCGCCTCAGTTTTATCGGCGGGAACTCTGTCGCTGGCTGCCTCATATAGCTTTAACACGCTGTAGGCCCAGACCGGCGACTGAGTGTAGTCATTGCCATGGAACGGCAATGTCGAGAGCCACCGCTCCGGGTTCCAGGTAAAGTTTTGCGGAGGGTGGCTTACGCCTGGGACCATGCCGCTCGGCAATTGACTGCGGCGGAATGAGCTAAGCTGTTTGGCGCTACTCCGGAAGTAGCCATAATCGCTCAACAGGTCGGCGGCCACGCAGCCGTCTAGGATATAGTTTGATAAATAAAATCCTTCGGCAGGCGGAAAATACGGGGCTTCATGCCAGCCGTACTTAGCCGCCAGAGCCGATTCATTAATTTTGAGTTGCTCGACGGGATGCGCTACGCCGTGGCGACTGTAAAAATCTTCCATGAATTAAAAATGGTGACCCCTGCGGGATTCGAACCCGCGATCTTCTGGATGAGAACCAGATATCCTAAACCGCTAGACGAAGGGGCCGTCCTTTAACTGGGGTTATTCTAGCAAAACAGGGGTCGAAAGTCCATCTAGGGCGCGTATGCGACCTGTCCGGTATTGCCGACTAGGCTAATCCAAGTCTGGCCAGCGTTGAGCTTGAGCGCATGCCCGGCCGCATCAGTGAACTGGAACTGATCGCTGGTGGAAGCCTTAGTCCAGGTGCCCTGTGTTACACCGCCATCTTGGAAGACGTACGCCGCACCTGAGCCGGTGTCGGCATAGTCTGTGTAATAGGCGCCGGAGGCGTCCAGGGCGCCCAGGCTTTGTGGGACGACCAGCGCGATAACGACTTTCGGCTTGAGCTGGACGCCGGTCGTGTCGCTGGCGCTGACTAGGTCAAGATGGGGCGTACCGCCCTCACTGCGGGCATAAGAATTGCTCGCCGGATCGTAGTCGTAATGGACATGAAAGTCGTCACTGGAAATCGCCAGGTCGATGGACTTGGCTGTCGGGACTTTAAGCTTGCTGTCAGCCTTGCGCGGCCATGGCGTGAACTGGCTGGTGATGTAGCCCTTTGATTGGTTCAGCTGGTCCAGCTGGTTGAAGCTGGTATAGACGTTGTGGGGCGCGTCGCGGGCGCCGATGCGCGTGAAGGAGCTGCCGTTATAGAACTGATCCAAATTGCGGAAACTGCCGTCCTGGACTTCGCTTAGAGCGTCTGGCGAACCGCCAACATGGACGATTGACGCCTGGAACGACGCGGCAAAGTCGATGTAATAAGGCCGCAAGCTGCGCACCGGACCGATATATTGCGGCGTAGCTTCTTGGAACAATGCCATGAAGCGGGTGATGCCAGCTTCAGCGATTGCCTCGTAGACCACGCCGGCGTCTTGCAGGCCGGACTGCGGACGGGCCTCGTCGCTGTTCTCTATCATGATGGCGGTCACCGGTCGCTTAGCTAGCAGTGGATTGACCTGGACGCCAGTCAGCGGCGAGGCCACAGTAGTTTTGTTGGCGGACTTTTTGGCTGTCTCGGCGTTAGGAATCTGCTGATTTTTTCCGAACGCGAAGAACAGGCCCGCGCCGATAGCCGCCACGACGAGAACGGCCGCACCGGAGCTAAGAAGTTTGCGCCGCCTGGTCCAGTGATCCCAATGGTTGCGCTTAAAGTGTAGCCAGTCGAAGCGGGTCTTCGCCGATGAAGTCTTAGGCTCGGGCTTGGCGCTTTCTTCCAGGCCACGCTCGTCAATAGCGATCGGCTCCTCAAGTCCTGGCTTCTTAACCAAAGCTTCGGCTTTGGCTTCGTCAAGTTTGCCGCTTTCACGGGGCGGCGTTATATCCCCATCCATTAGACTTTATTCTAGCAAAGCTTACGCTTGTTTTTCCAGGCCGGTTAATGCTTTTTGCAGCCGGGTTAGCGATTTATCTTTGCCCAGTACCGCCAACGTTCCAAAGAGCTCGGGTGAGGCGGCCGCGCCGGTCACGGCGATGCGGACGGCGGCAAAAAGAATCCCAGGCTTGGTTTTGAGCCTGGCTAGCAGCTCATTCATCCGGCGGCTAATGTCGTCTTTGGAAAAATCACTACCGCGTAGCTCGTCGATGACTGCCTTCAGAAACTCCGACAGCTGATTCTTGCTGAGAGTAGTGAGCTGTTTATCAACCGGCTGTTCGTAAAGTTCAGTTACAGCCGGTCCGGCTGGTTCTTTGAAGAAGAGTTCGGTCAGCTCTGGCAGTTCCGACAAATATTTCAGACGTTCTTGGACGACTGCTAAAACGGCCTGCTTATAGTCGTCGTCAACCTTAGCGGCATCGGCCGGCCAAAACTCCTCGGCGGCTTTGGCAAGCTTAGCTGGTGCCAGCTGACGCAGGTAGTGACCGTTCATCCACTCCAGCCTTTTCTCATCAAACCGGGCGCCGCTTTTATGGACGCGCGACAAATCGAACTTCTTGGTTAGCTCATCGATGGAAAAGATTTCCTGCTCGGTGCCGTCGTTCCAGCCTAGCGTCGCCAAAAAGTTAATCAAAGCCGCCGGCAGGTAGCCTTCCTTTTTATAGTCCAGGATGTCTTTGGCGCCATCACGCTTACTCAGCTTTTTCTTGCCGTCTGGCCCGAGAACGTACGGCAGTGTCGCCAATTTTGGCCGCTCGATTTCCAGGGCGTCATACAAATTAAGGAACTTTGGTACCGACGGCAAAAACTCCTGACTACGGATGACGTGACTGACCTCCATCAGGTTATCGTCAACGATATGGGCGAAATTGTAAGTCGGATAGCCGTCGGATTTCAGGATGATGAAGTCGTCGATGGCCTCCGGTCCAGCCGAGAGCTTGCCCATGACCTCGTCACGCCACGAATATTCCTGTGGCTGACTCAAAAAACGCAGTGGCTGGCCGCCATCCCACTTTGGCGGATTTGCCGGCCGGTGCTCCCGGAATAAAAAAGGCTTTTTGGCGGCCTTGGCTTCGGCGCGCAGTTTTCCCAGTTGCTCCGGCGTGTGGCTGTCGGCGTAGGCCCTGCCCTTGTCGACTAATCTCTGGGCCCACTCTCTATATGTATCAAGCCGCTCGCTCTGGCGGTACGGCCCCTCGTCCCAATTAAGACCAAGCCATTCCAGGCAGTCCTGTATATGCTGTTCCGAGCCGGCTACTTCCCTAGCCTTATCAGTGTCCTCTATCCGTAGGATGAACTGGCCACCAGCCTGGCGGGCTACTAGCCAAGCAAAAAGCGCGGTACGAACACCGCCGACGTGTAAAAGGCCGGTGGGACTGGGTGCAAAACGGGTTCGAACTTTCATCAAGCTAATTGTAAGCGAACCTGCCGGCTATGACTAGAAGCTCTGAACGATCTGCAGGACTTGGTCAGAGCTTAGGCCGGCATTGTTATCGATAGTGTAATGGACGCCGTCGTTGACCCATGTGGCGTCGTCGCTACTGCCGTAAATATAAACGGTTGTGCCACTTATCTCCGATGTCTGGACTTGAGTCTTCGGTCCGATGACATTGGCTGCTAGTGAAGCGCTGTCCCAATCGGACTTTTGCTGGGTAATACTGTAACCCGAAGATGAACTGGCCTTGTCTTTAAAACTGATGGTAACGCTGCCAGTTTTATAGCTTATTGGGGCCACATACCTGAAGCCGGACGGTGTATAGGCTGGCAGGCTAGCCGAAACATGGGCTCGTTCAGCGGCGACTTTAACAGCTACGGCTGGGATGTCTCGATAAACGAACCACCCGGCGACGGCCAGAATTATGATCACTATTAAAGTAATCCTCAACCACCGCGGAAGCAACTGAAGCTTCGAAAATCTACCCCACGATTGGCGTCGGCTGGCTTGCTTGTGGGCGTCAGCGCGCATGAGGGCTTGGTCCAGCATCCTTTCCAGCCTGGCGTGCGAAGTGCCGGTCGCCATGCTGGGCGCTGACATTCCGGAAACCCCGGCACGGTTTAGCGGTCGGGCAACGGCGTTAATAACTTTGCTGGCTTGACTTCTGGGCGCAGAATCAACCGGTGGCGTTCCGAAACGGCTTACTTTAGTATGCGTACCGACTACTTTAGCGCGCGCTGCCCGTACCGAGTCGGCACTGTGGCTACTGATGGTTTGTGAAACTTCCTTGATCTTCAAAGCCGGGCGGCTAAGCCGGGTTCGCATCAGAGTCTTTGAGTGCTCGGTATGGCGATGAATGGCGTTGGCGTTCACCTTTGCCGCCCGCCGCGAACTTTTTTTAGCCCGGACTTTTTTTGCGGCTCTGGCCGCCAGCTTAGGCTTCAAGGTTGTAGTGGATTGTCTATTTTTTATAAAACCATCGATAACCTGGGCGCTAGAGGGTAATCTGACCTGGCCGGCGACCCGCTTGACGGCGCCAACAACGCGGCCAGAGGCCACGTCATAGTCTGTGCCGTTAATATCTATGACGCCAGACGGTCTAGCCACCCTGAATTAAACCTCTACCCATTTAACAGTTATATTACACCAGTGCCCAGACCCCCAGCAAGCTGGCTGCGTGAATGCTGGCTCCGGATACTTGAGGTGCGGTTGAACGATGTGCGACAATGTAAGGGCGACTTAGTAAAACATATATGGATTTTTTAGACCCGCGCCGAAAACGCTCTCGCACCGTTCGCCTGGTTATCGGCTACGCTTTGGTGGCTATCGCTATAAGCCTAGCCACCGTTATCTTGGTTTATGCGGCTTATGGCTACGGCATAAACACCAAGACCGGGGAGATCATCCAAAACGGCATCGTCTTTGTAAGCTCCAAACCGAGTGGTGCCGAAGTTTATTTGAATGACCAGGACCAGTACTCGGCGACCGGCCAACGGCTTATTCTGCAGGCCGGCAACTACACGCTGACCCTAAAAAAATCCGGCTACCGCGAATGGCAACGCCAGTTCACGCTTGACGAACACAGCATAGCCCGCTTCGTCTACCCCTTATTATTCCCTGTCACTCCCAAGGCATCTAACCTCATGGCCTTCACGACGATGCCGCCGCTGATGAGCGAGACGCCGAACCAGCGCTGGCTACTGGTCCAGGCTCCGGCCGCCGGCTTGAACACGACTAACTTTTATGAATTCGATACGACCGATTTGACCAAGCCCGCCGTCAACCTCAGCTTTCCGGCCGGTTTGCTATCCGGCGATGATGCCGACGCCGCTAGCCTAACCGTTGTCGAATGGTCTAGCGACAACAATCACCTGCTGCTTCGTCATGATTACTCCGGTAATAGCGAGTTCATACTATTCGACCGGGCCAACCCCGCCGACTCCATAAATCTGAACGCTCACTTTAAAACCAACCCCAGCCAGGTGGCCTTGCGCAATGCTAAGCCTGACCAATTTTATATCTATAATGCCGACCAATCGCTTAGCGTGGCAACGACCAGCCAGACCAGCCTGCCGGCGTCTTTCTTAAAGCAGGTCCTGGCCTTCAAGGCTTACGGCTCCAGCAGTTTGATATACGTGACTAGCAAAAGCGCACCGGCCGGACAGGTCGAGGCGCGCATATGGGACAACGGCCAGACCTATCTTTTGGACACGCTTCAGGGCGGCGCGCCTTATCTTATCGATGCCGCCCAATATCAGGGCGTGCCATACTTCGTCGCCGGCAGTAATGCCGACCCCAACATTGATATTTATAAGAATCCGTTAGATGGTCTTAAGAATTCTAAAATCGGCAAGGCCATCCCTACGCTAGCCATAAACCTCCCCGGCTCGACCGACCTCAGCTTCTCCACTAACTTTCGTTTTGTGGAGGTGGAAAACCATCAGCAATTGGGTGTATATGATTTCGAGACTCAGCAAAGGTACCAATACACCTTAGACTCGCCTCTGGCCGCGCCATTAACTTGGGTGGACGGCTACCGACTGACGGGCGACTCCAATGGCAATATTTTCGTCATGGATTATGACGCGACCAACCAGCAGTCATTGGTGTCTACCAGCGACGCGACCGGCGGACTGTTCAGCGGTGACTACAATCACTTGCTAACGGTCCAACCGACAGCCTCGAACACCTTCGAACTAGTCAATGTCGACCTGCGGGCTGGCGTAGATTTGCCCAAGCAATAACTTAGCCGGACAACCACTTCCAAAAACGCGACCAAAGTGTCGGAGAATTGCTCGGGATGATTGCGGTTTGAGTTGCCAGCCTGGGGGCCGGAGCGGCGATATCACTGTCTGGACTCGGATCAATTTGCTCCCCAACCACGACTAGCCGATTGGTGCTGGTGCCGGGCGGATCGCAGGTTATGAGGCTAGCGGTGGCCGGCTTATCCTGAGGCCCCAGTACCGAGACGTCGGTCGGGCTGACGATCGATTTCTTATAAACTTCGTAGGTGTAGCGCTTGCCATCCTTCTGCAGATAGAAAGTGTCGCCGTTACCTAGGCGCGATAGCAGAACGAACGCGAATTTGTACTTGCCGGGATTAAAGATGTTGTTGGAAGAGTGCCCGACGATGACTAAGTTGCCGTCCTGGCCGGGCAGTGCGGTATCAGCGTAGTGGACGACACCATTTTCCAGAGCCAGTTCGACGGCATTGTCGTCTATCGTATTGACGTCGTAGACGACAGGTATCTCCACATTAATCTTCGGAATTATAATCTCTGGGCTCGTTCCGACCGGCGCGTTGGTGCTAATTAACGGGACACCTGTCACGTTACGGCTTGGCTGGATGAATGGTGCGATGAAACGCTCGTTGAAAAAACTGAACAGGAAAATTATGACGACGATTGCACCAACTGTGACCCCAAAGAATAGTGAGCGTAGGTGGCTGGCTGGTTTCGCCTGCCGCATCGTTGCACCCGCCCGTCGGATTCTTCGGTTAGCTCTATCAAGCTTGTGGATTGCCGCCGATGCCCTTGGCCCGTAGCCCCGATACGGCCCGGCCGGAGCGGCCGATGGCGAGAACGTCGAGGCGTGCGTCGCCTGGGCATGGGTGCTATAAAACTCCTGCCAGACCTCGTGCTTCTCAGTCTCCGAAAGCCCGGCGTAGTATTCGTGCCAGGCGGTCTGAACTTCATGCAGTGGTCGACCGGAACTGGTTAATTGGTAGACGAACTCTTCGTGCTTTGAGCGTTGGCTCGGACCAAGTCTGCCCAGATCCTGGCCTTCTTCTTTCGCGTCGGGTTCGTTGGCGTAAGCGGCCTCTACTTTTTTGCGAATTAAGTTGGCGGCGGCATCGCTCCGTACGGTTTTTTGCTTTGCGGCGTCGTCAATCGGCAGCGGCAAGGCCGCGTCAAACTTCTCTTGTGGCTGTTTGGCGTCTTCGTCCATATAATAAAGCTCAGTTTCATTGTACAATACCTCTGTTGTTTCCGGGTTTTCCCAATTTTGCAAATCGGGGGTCTTATCAACCGTTTGCAAAATTGAGAGGAGCGACATAGCGCTAAGTCGAAGCTTTTACGAAACAGTAAAACGAGGCAGGCGCGTAGGTTGCGACGAGGGGCGAGTGGCGGAATTGGTATACGCGCACGACTCAAAATCGTGTTCCGCAAGGATTGTGGGTTCAAGTCCCACCTCGCCCACCAGAATTGAACACGACCTTTTATTCAAAAATGACAGCCACTAGATTCGGCTGTCATTTTTTCACCTATGGTCGGTTCAATTCTATACCCCAAACTTTATCCGCAAAGTTCGGGGACCCCTTCAGGAGCTATGCGCTAGCTCGTAGGCGGCGCAGGTCAGCGCCTCGAACAGCTTGCCCGGGTGTTGTAATTGCCAGACCGTCATGTATGCCGTCAGAGTCCGGCTATTTTTTATAGGCGTCGTACTCACCTGTCCGCTCACCGCGACAATTGCTTGACCGTCATGTTCCAAACAGACGGCCGTTTGAACTACCTGCGACCAGTCGTGTAGGCGCTCCACCAGGTTGCTCAAATTCATATCGTGCTTGATGACTACTGACGAACTGGCCGCCAGTTTTTGAAGCTGGCCAAAGCTACCGGCAAGAACGGTCCGGCGGCGTTGAAGCAACAGCTCCGGGCAGTTCATAAAAAAATCAAAACTGTCGCCGATGAGGGTCAGCAGTCCGGAGTATTTTTGGATGAAGTTTTCCAAAAGTACTGCTGTCTCGGAGTTTTTGCCAAAATCGCCAGCCAATAGAACGCCGTCTGCCCACGCCGCAGCGTCTAGTAGCTCGCTCAAGGCTTGGCGGGAGAAGCTACCGTTGGGCGTACTGGCAGCAAAATCAGCTTCCGGAAAAACGCGCGCCAAACTACGCTGAAGGCTATTGGGCAGAAGCGCCCGAACCGTACCGACCCCCGCCTTCTCGGCGTCGCCGTAAGCCTGGCTGACGGCCGTGAATGCGTGCAGATTGCCGCCGATAACCAGCAGTTTGCCACGGGCCTGTTTGTTCTCCGGCCGGCTCCACATCAAGTCCGGGAACAACGGCTTAGCGGCTGACTGTTTTTGCCAGAACGTATCGGCCATTCTTTTTCTCCAATTCGTAAACCATATTTTTGCGCTCGATAACGATCTTCCAGCCGTGAGCTGAGGCAACTTCGAAGAGATCAGCTACGGGGTTCAGGGCGATTGGCTGATCTACCAGCTCTAACATGGGTATATCACTTTTGCTATCGCCTACCCCGACACTGTCTTTGAAACTAAGGCCGTGCTTCTTGACCAGAGACTTGAGGACGCGGTCTTTATTATGAGATCCGACGGTTCTCCGGCCGCTGAAGCCCGAGCTCGTCCTTTCATAAACAGTTCCTGTGTAGTAATCAAAACCATAGTAATCAGCTATTTTGGCAACAATCTCCGCCTGCGATCCGGAAATAGCTAGAAGCATATAGTCACGCTGCTTAAGTTGGGCGATAAGGTCCCGGGTGTAGGTATAAACCTGGTCCTTGTATTCGTTGAAGACAGCTTCGACAGCCGACTCGAACTGCTTGGCGCTTAAAGTCTTAAGTGTTGCCTCGTAAGCATCAATAACCTGGCGTTCGTACTCAAAATAAGAGTCGGTAGGCTCTAGCCGCCGCTTCCACTTCATACGGGCGTCCTTCATGGCTTGATAGACGTCTGGCTCAATATGACCCTGCCGCGCGAGCGTGTCGGCTATTGAATGGTACAACTGCCAGCGGATTAGCGTGCCGTCGATATCAAAGACGGCAAATCGTTTCATTCTCCAGCTTCCTCCATGAGCTTGATGTAAGGCTTTGGGTTCGTGGTGTAGTCTTCATGTACGCCAGGTAACTCTACGAAACGAACATTCGGGCGGTCTTTAAACAACTCCTGAATAGCCGGGTCGCAAAAAGGATCGTCGCGATTTCTCACCAAGATGATTTGCCTATCTTGGTCGTCAGCCAATTTATACAGCCTATCTAGCTTGTTGTTGTTTCTGATACCCAGCCACAAATAGCGATGACGGCGGAAGAAATAGTATAGCTCGAGCACCTTTTTCCAGATGTAAAACCGCCAACCATAATTTTTGACGTAAAAAAGGCGCCCAGATTTGGTATACGCGAGAACACGCCTAATTAGTTTCCGGCCCGGCCAATAAGTTGGCCCTATCAGTATTAAAATTCTGGCGCGCACATCGGGCGGAATCGCATAAATTCCGGCTGAATGGGCTACGATTATATCAGCCTCCCGGTAATTCTTTACGACCGAAAAACCGGCTCGGCGAACGGCCTTTCTGAAGGTGCGCGTATGCATCGGCCCGCCTGAGAACCCTTCGATTACCGCTACCGTCTTCATGGCTCTAGAGTAAGGCTTATCGGGCAGTGGTCAGAGCCCATGACATCGGCGTGAATCTCAGCGGCTTTGACTTTGGCTTTCAGGGCGGACGAGACCAAAAAATAATCTATCCGCCAGCCGACATTGCGTTCGCGGGCATTGGCCCAGTGGGTCCACCAGGTGTAAAAGCCGTTACCCTTTTTGAACAGGCGGAAGGTGTCGACGAAGCCGTGGTCCACCAGCTTCTGGAAACCAGCCCGCTCTTCGTCGGTGAAGCCACGTTTGCCGACGTTCTCTTTCGGCCGCGCCAGGTCGTCCTCGGTGTGGGCGACATTCAGGTCGCCGCAGAAGATGACCGGCTTTTTCTTCTCTAGCTCCTGGCACCAGGCTAGGAACGCCTTATCCCAAACTTGGCGGATCGCCAGCCGGCTTAGGTCGTCCTTGATATTGATTGTGTAGACGCCGACCACGAAGAACTTATCAAATTCAGCCGTAATGACTCGGCCCTCCTGGTTCGGGTCGCCGTAGACGTCGCCATGCAGTTCGAACCGGTCGATGAAATCTTTTGGGAAACCATCCTCGACGTTAAGCGGTTTGATTTTGGTGAAAATGGCCGTACCAGAATAACCGGGCTTGGCGGCGCTGTTCCAATATTCTTCATAACCCTCAAAATCAATCTCCGCCTGGCCCTGCTTGGCTTTGGTCTCTTGCAAGCAAAGGATATCCGGCTGGTGTTTAGAGATAAAATCCTGCAGGGCACCTTTGCGTATGACGGCACGAATGCCGTTGACGTTCCAGCTATAAATTTTCATAAGCTTAAGCTCCTTTTGGCTTCCCTCTCATGCTGGCGGCGCTTGATAATTTCGCGCTTGTCGTAGCGTTTTTTGCCACGGCCGACCGCCAGACGCAACTTGATGAAATGGCCGCGGTTCAAGATTTCAAGCGGCACGATGGTGTTGCCGGCCTGACGGGAGGCGGCTAATTTTTCAATCTCGGATTTTTTGGCCAGCAGTTTACGACTGCGCATTTGCTCGTCTTCGCCAATCGGTAGGCCGGCCGACGGCATGATCTGGGCATTTATCAGCCATAATTCTCCGTCTTTCAGAGTTACATAAGCACCAGCTAGGCTGGCATGGCCCAGGCGCAAGGCCCTAGTTTCCGGCCCGCTCAAAGCTAAGCCGACTACATAGCTATCGCCGAGCTCGTAATCGTACCGAGCCCGCCGATTAGAAATTGATCCGGGTTTTTTGCCCTTTCTTGCCATAGCACTTCAATTGTACGGCCTACGAGCTAGCGTTGCCAGATGTTTGCAGGGCGTGCTTAACGACGTTCCAGGGGCCGGGATCATGAAAGTGCGTCAGGCGCCAGTACCACCACTCCCCGCCCCATAGATATTCAGTCTGAATGCCGGTTTTACGGGCAAACTCTAAGCTCTTTTGCATCTGTTGAGTACTCATTGAGCGGTTCTGCTCGGCAACTGTCAGGTCTTGCGTATCTTTTGGTCCCCACGGCTCGAGCTGCAGCTCATGAATAAATACCGGACGGTGCTTAATATGGATGATGGCCAGCATACGCAGCCGGTGATACCAGTCGGTGATGGGATATGTCAGGTAGAAATGGATTGGGAAGGTAGTGCTGTAAACGACGCGGTAAATCGAGAAACCGTAGCCGTCAGGAGTGGGCTGGCCGAACGGGAAGCCGTGCTCGTCGGAGAGGCTCATGTATGTCGGGCGGGTTGGATCCAGCCTTTTGACCATATTGAATTCATAAGTCAGCCGGCTTTTGGGAGCCACACCGCCGCGACAGCCGCCGAATAGACTGTTCTCGGCCTCGTTCTCCAGTTGGTAGCTGATGACAGTTGGGTCGGTCTTGTAGCGGTTGACGACAGTCGTCATGTAGCTATAAAGAGCGCTTTTCCACTGCGAGCTCTCAACCGGCATAGCCGCGGCCCAGTCGGGCTCGTGGCACTCCGGCCAGCGTGGTTGGCGGTAGCCCATGGCCAGGCTGATATGTGCGCCGTCAGCCTTAGCTTCTGCTATCTGCCAGTCCAAATCCGTGAAGTCGTAATGTCCGGGCGTTGGCTCGATATCTTCCCAGTAAGTCATTAGACGTAGTTTTTTGAAACCCAGGTCTTTGAGCAAGGCTATGTAATTCGCCTGCCAGTCACTGCCTAGCTGTTTAGCGTAGGGTTCAGAGAAGCTGACACCGTAGATTGGATCGCTCACCTCAGGTATGAATTGGTCGACCAGCCAGCTCAAAGATAGCGCTACTATGGCCGCTATTACCAAATAAATCGGCCAGCGTAGCCACCAACGCAGGCGCCGGATGGGCGCCAAGAGGCGTCTAAAAAACCTCCGGACCCACCGCGGTCCGACTTTAACGTAGCCCAGGATTTTTTTGATTTTATACACTCTATAGGTAACGGGTTTAACAAGCTTATGTTACCACAAATCAGGGGTAGAGCTAACCCGGATGGTAGGATAAAAGGAGTGAAGATTGGCCTATTCTCCGACTATTATTTGGACCAAGCAGACGGTACGGCTGTCGCCGTTGAAATTAGTCGAGCGGGGCTGACCGCCGCCGGTCACGAGGTCGATGTTTTCTGCCCACGACTGCCCGGTACGCCGCAGACCAAGCAGGTCACTAGCTTTTATTCCCTGCCGGCGTTCATCTACACTAACCTGAGGGCTTGCTGGCCCTTCAGCCGCCGGACGCTGGCCCAAATCGAAGAATTAGACTTCGATGTCATCCACATCCATACGCCATTTCTGGTCGGCTTGGCCGGCCTAAGGGCGGCCCGAAGATTACGCCGCCCGGTCGTTATGACGGCCCACCTGGATCTTGATTTCATGGGCGGCTACTTCGTAGCCTTGATGGCTATGCCCTTCTTGGCTCTGCTAATCGGTATAATCCGACGACGGCCCATCCAATTCTTGGAAGCTATCTTTTGGCCGCGCGACCGGCCGGCTTCCGGTTGGCGTCGTGATGTTGCTTGGCGGACCTATGCTTTCTTGGCCAGTCAGTGCGACTTGGTGTTGGCGCCGAGTCAAAAGATCTACGACCAGTTACGGGGTTATTACTCCGGCGAGAACTTGGTCATAGTTCCCAACGGTGTTGATATTCCGGCTCGCCTGCCCAGCAAGGCGGCCGCTCGTAAGCAACTGGGGATAGCGGCCCGAGACTTCGTAATTATCAATTCAAGCCGCCACGTGCGCGAAAAAAGAATCGATGTCATCATTCAGGCCTTCGCCAAAGTAGCCAGGAAGGCGCCCTCCGCCAGGTTGATTCTGCTCGGCGGCGGCCCAAAGGACTCCGACTTAAAAAATCTAGCCAAGAGCGTGGGCCTGGCCGACAAACTCGACTTTATTGGTGCTGTCCCCAGGCCGGAGGTTTTTAACTACCTGGCCGCGGCTGACATTTACACGAACGCCTGTCTGAGAGAAGTCGCAAGTTTGGCAGTACTCGAGGCCGCCGCAGTTGGCAAGCCGCTCCTGTTGTTCGACGAGCGGTTAGTTGAGCCTCTAGCAGACGGCGTCAACGGCTCTTTCGTCAAGTCCTCCGCTGAACTCGCTAGGCAAGCTTGTTGGCTGGCTAACAGGCCTGCCACAGTTAAGGCTCTCGGCGAGGCTTCAATTAAGCGGGTGCGGGTTAAATACGGCGTGCGGAATCATATCGCTGAGCTGGTCAAAGCTTACAAGCAAGTTTGCTAGGCCGGATCGGAGGTGTAGCCGCCGTACTGGTTGACTGCCGGCTTGCAAGCTCCCCAGAGGCCAACGTGGGTTGATTGGGCAGTCTGCTGGTCGGCGGCGAACTCGTCCGTTTTCTCGAACGGGAAGCCCAAGTAGGCAAATCCGTAGCCTTTTTGAACTAGTTCTTTATCAAGGAGCGTTCCGTCGGGCAGGAAGACGTAGCGTAGCAGTCGCCCGTAACGGTCGCGGTTGGTATCTAATGGATCGGCCTGCAGGCGAACCTTGCCAAATTTGCTGACACGAGTTTTAGTGTAGGCCGCGGCAATCTCGCCGTAGCACTGCACAGGAGTGTTCGGCTTGTGTGTCTCGGGCGTATCGACACCGATGAAACGAATCTCTTCAACCACGCCGTTCATGTTCACGGCGATCGTATCGCCGTCGATGTAGTGGTCTATGCCGTAGAGCCCGGGTTGGTTAACTTCAGCGGTTCGAACGCCGCTTTTCAACCAGCCGGACTGCGTGGCCACTACGACTACGATGACCAGGACAAAAATGACCAAAGCCAGCCGGCGTCTCCGGCCTTTGAGGCCTCTCATATCTCAATTATATGCCTGACTAAAAGTCGATGCCCTTGTTGGCTAGATACTTTTTGTCGAAGTGGTGGCGAAGCTTGGTCATGCTGGTGGCGATATCGGCCATAGGCAAAAGCTTTTTTGGAAAATCACGTCCAGTCAGACAAAGGCTGGTTCCGGGCGCACGTTTTCTCACAAGCTCGACAACTTGTTTCTGAGTCACCAGTTTGTGACTTAGCGCATTATTAATCTCGTCGCAGATGACTAAGTCGAACTTGCCAGACGTGGCGCAGGCCAGAGCCTTGGCGTAGGTTTCCTGGGCAGCTTGTTTGTGCTCAGCTGGCGTCACGTCTTTGGCGCTCAGCTCGCCGGCGTTATAAAAACCTTTGCCGCCTTTGAAGAACAACAACTTCTTACCATAGACCGGTTCAATCTGATGGATAAAGTCATGCTCACCGACATCCCAGTGCTTGATGAATTGGATGAAAGCAACCCGCCAGCCATTGCCTAGCGCTCTGCCCATCAGGCCGACGCTAGCGCTGGTTTTACCTTTGCCTTCGCCGGTATAAACAAGCACGACCGACTCTTTCGTTTTGTAATCCTCAAACGCCATGGACCTATTGTAGTCTAACTCCGAACATCGAAGAACTTTATCGTTGGGTCTTGCCTAGCCAGCTTGACGACTATCGAAAGGCATTGATCCTGGAATAGCTCATTCTGCCCGAAGTGCTCATCGAGGATTTTCTTTAAGACCTGTACTATCGGTAGGCCGGTTAGCGTCGTGGTCCTGATTTTCTCAGCCGTCAAGTGGACTACGGTCGGGCTCTCAAGCGCAGTTTTGGCTGCCAACTCCAACATCGACTCTCTCGCCTCGCGCTTGACTGTCGGTTCGCTCAGCTCAAAAAACGGATTAGCTAGCTCGTAGGCATAAAAAAC
>Ga0265338_10003494_pt1 | contig 22052 bp, 14 predicted proteins | sample 42126metaG_FD_193579 | JGI IMG/M metagenome (GOLD analysis project Ga0265338, IMG submission 193579) | Rhizosphere microbial communities from Carex aquatilis grown in University of Washington, Seatle, WA, United States - 4-21-26 metaG | ecosystem: Host-associated > Plants > Roots > Rhizosphere... | reverse complement strand
CGCTCCGACGCGAACCGCAGCAGCCAGCCGTCATCGCCGGCCGGCTGCTGCTCACTGGCGGCCTGGGGCGCCCGCCCGGCCGCGTGCCGCCCGCCCGGGGCGGCACCGCTTGGCGCCGCGGACCGCCGGGCCGGCCCGGCGCCCCAGGCCGCACCCGAGGCACCAGCCGGCTGGACCGCACCATGCTGGACCGCACCATGCTGGACCGCACCATGCTCAGTCGCACCATGCTCAGTCGCACCATGCTCAGTCGCACCATGCTCAGTCGCACCGTGCTCAGTCGCACCGTGCTGGGCCGCACCGTGCTGGGCCGCGTGCCGGCCGCCGACCGGAGCGGATGCACTGGTCCAGGCTGGCTTGCGGATGCGGTCGATCGCGTAGAAAAACGGCTTGATCCCGAATGGGTCCCGCGCGCAGAACAACTCCCGCGTCCAGGTGTCCCAGATGGCGAAGGCGAACATGCCGCGGAGCCGGTGCACGACGTCCTTGCCGACCCGCGCGTAGGTCTCCAGCAGGACCTCCGAGTCGGAGCTGGTGCGCAAGGCCACGCCCTCATCACGCAGTTCCTGGGCGAGCTCCAGATAGTTGTAGATCTCGCCGTTGTAGACCATCCAGAAGCGCCCGTCGGCGGACCGCATCGGCTGGTGGCCGCCGGGGGACAGGTCGATGATGGCGAGACGCTGGAAGCCCAGGCTGACGTCAGGATCGGAATAGAAACCCTCGTCGTCAGGCCCGCGATGGGCAATCCGCCCCGTCGCTGCCGTGACCCACTTGTGGTCCGGGTCTGCCTCCAGTGCCAAAGCCAGGCATCCGGCGATTCCGCACATGCACGTCCCCAACGGTGTCCTGTGTCGTATGGGCATTGATCCTACGGGGGCACCAGAAGCAGCTCGGACCTGCTCGGCGGCGCACACCCCCGGTCCGGCTGCTGCCCGGCGTGCTCCGGCCAGATCCCGTCAGCGCAGGACGGGCAGGCCAGGCAGGCTTTACCTGCCCTGCCAGACGGGCGCCCGCTTCTCCGCGAAGGCGACCGCTCCCTCCATGGCGTCCGCGGACGAGAACACTGGCGCCGTGATGTCATTCTGCCTGGCGAACGCCTCCGCGCTCGGCCAGTCGGCGGACTCCGCCACGATCCGTTTGGTCGCTTCCACGGCCAGCGGTGCATTCTTCGCGATTCGGCCAGCTAGCTGGCGCGCCTGGGCCAAGGCCTGACCTGCCGGGACCAGCTGGCTGATCAGGCCAGCCTGGTGCAGGCGGGCCGCCGCGATGTGCTCGCCGGTCAGCGCGATCTCCATCGCGACGTGGTACGGGATCCGGTGGGGCAGCCGCAGCAGGCCGCCGGCCGCCGCGACCAGGCCGCGGGAGACCTCCGGCAGGCCGAACGTTGCCTGCTCGCTGGCCACGATCAGATCGCAGGCGAGCGCGATCTCGAAACCCCCGGCCAGCGCGTAGCCCTCAACGGCCGCGATGACCGGCTTGGCCGGCGGCCGCTGCACGATGCCGCCGAAACCCCGGCCGCCGGCGAGCGGGTTCTCACCGGTCACGAAGCCCTTCAGATCCATGCCCGCACAGAACGTGCCGCCCGCGCCGGTCAGCACGATGACCCGGATGTCCGTGCGCATGTCGAGTTCGTCGAGGGCCGCGGCCATGCCGCTGGCCACGGCTTCATTGACCGCGTTGCGGGCCTCAGGCCGGTCAATCGTGATCACCGCGATCGGGCCGTCGACCTCGGTCAGCACAGCATCCGACACTCGCGTCTCCTCCCAGGGCGTGGCGGGCAGGCCTGGCTACTTCGGCTGGAACCTGATGCCGCCGTCGAACCTGATGACCTCGGCGTTCATGTAGTCGTTCTCGATGAGCGCCTGGGCCAGGTGCGCGAACTCGGCCGCGGTGCCCATCCGCTTGGGGAACACGACCGGGACCGCGAGCTTCGCCTTGAACTCCTCGCTGGCCGGCCCCGTCCCGTAGATCGGCGTGTCGATGATCCCTGGGCAGATGGTGTTCACCCGCACCCCGATGGCGGCCAGGTCCCTGGCGGCCGGCAGGGTCATGCCGATGATTGCGCCCTTGGACGCGGAATAGGCGATCTGGCCTGTCTGCCCTTCGATGCCCGCGACGGAGGCGGTGTTGATGACCGCCCCGCGCAGGCCGTCCGAGTCAGCAGGCTCGGTGCGCGCGATGGCCGCGGCCCCGATCCGCATCAGGTTGAACGTGCCGATCAGGTTGATGTCGATGACCTTGCGAAAGGACGCCAGGTCGTGCGGGGTCCCGTCCCGGCCCACGGTGCGGGACGCCCAGCCGATGCCTGCGCAGTTCACCACCACGCGGAGCGGTACATCCTGGGCCGCAGCGGCCTGCACGGCCGCGGTCACGGACCCCTCGTCGGACACGTCGGTCCGCACGAACAGGCCGCCGGACTCGGCGGCGACCGCCTTCCCCCGCTCCTCGTTAAGGTCAGCGACGATGACCGTTGAGCCCGCGGCGGCCAGCCCGCGGGCAACCGCTTCACCGAGGCCGCTCGCCCCGCCGGAAATGATCGCTGCGGTTCCGTTCAATCTCATGGGCGGAGCATACTTTGCGGCCCGCGAGCCGAACCGAACGGGGTTCGGTCAGCAACAGCGGCGGGGCCCCCGCCTTGTCGGTGCCCCCGTCTACCATCAATGATGGTGAGCGCCGTTGCACGGCGCACTTGGCGCGCGGCTGCCCCAGCGCGCTAGGCACCTGCCCGGATGGCAAGGAGAACGTGGTGAACAAGTTCCGGGGAAACCCCTGGGCGGTGCTGATCGTCGTCTCACTCGGGTTCTTCATGACCCTGCTGGACCTGACCATCGTGAACATCGCGGTGCCCAACATGATCACACGGCTGCACGCGTCGCTCGATGACATCCTCTGGGTGATCAACGCTTACGCGCTCGTGCTCGCGGTCCTGGTCATCACGGCCGGCCGGCTGGGTGACCTGCTCGGGCCGCGGATAATGTTCGCGGCGGGCATCGCGCTGTTCACAGTCGCGTCGGCCGCGTGTGGCCTGTCCCCGAGCGCGGGTTGGCTGATCGGCTTCCGCGCCGTGCAGGGCCTCGGCGCCGCCATGCTCATGCCGCAGACGCTGACGATCATCACGAATACCTTCCCGCCGGAACGGCGGGGGGCAGCATTCGGCGTCTGGGGCGCGGTCGCCGGGGTAGCGACCATCGCCGGGCCGACCCTCGGCGGGCTGCTGGTGACCGCGTTCGACTGGCGGTGGATCTTCTTTGTCAACCTGCCGTTCGGTGTGATCGCGCTGGTGCTGACTTTTGTCATCATCCCGGACCTGCGGCTCGGGCGCAGGCACCGGATCGACATCCCGGGCGTACTGCTGGCCAGCGCGGCACTGCTGGCCATCTGCTACGGCCTGGTTGAGGGGCAGAAGTACGACTGGAGCACAATCACCTCCTTCATCAGCATCCCGCTCGTGCTTGGCGTGGGGGTACTGCTGCTCATCGGCTTCCTGCTCCTCCAGCGGCTGACGCAGGAAAAGGAGCCGCTGGTTCCCTTCGCGCTGTTCCGCGACAGGAACTACACGGTGGTCAACTGGGTCTCTGGCGTGCTGTCCGTCGGCATGACGGGAATCTTCCTGCCGTTCACCATCTACCTGCAGTCGGTCCTGGGTTTCTCGGCCCTGAAGGCGGGCCTCACGATGGCGCCGGCCTCCCTGCTATCGATGTTCGTCGCGCCGGTGGCGGGCCGGATGACCGACAAGATCGGCGGCAAGTACATCCTGATGACGGGCCTGACGCTGTTCGGCGCCGGCATGGGCTGGACCGCGCTCATCGCGAATCCGGGCTCCGCGTGGTACGACTTCCTGCCCGCCCTGGTGGTGGCCGGGATCGGCATGGGCTGCACGTTCGCGCCGATGGTCACGACGGCCATGCGGAACATCGATCCGCGGATGGCGGGCGCCGCGTCCGGCGTGCTCAACACGGTCCGTCAGGTCGGCCTGGTGATCGGTACCGCCGCGGTGGGTGCCCTGCTGCAGAACCGGCTGGTGGCGTCCCTCACCAGCCAAGCCACCACGCGCACGGCCGTACTGCCAGCGCAGGTGCGCGGCCCGTTCATCGCCGCGATCCACAAGTCGGCCAGCGCGGGTATTTCGGTGGGCGCAGGCCAGAATGGCGGGGTCAAGCTGCCGCCTGGGCTGCCCGCCCAGCTCGTGGCCGAGGTGACCAGAATCGGCCACGCGATCTTCACGTTCGGGTACGTGGACGCCATGCGCTCGACCATGCTGCTGCCGGTCGTCCTCCTCGCGGTGGGTGCCCTGAGCTGCCTGGCGATCAAGGCGAGCAGGCCGTCGCAGCAGCCCGCGCCGCCCGAGGTGGCAGCCGAAGCGCCGACGAGGGCCTGACCGCCTGGCTAAGGATCGGCCAAGGACCTGCCCCACGCTCGGCCAGCAGCCTGACCCGCCTGCCCAGGCTCGGCCAGCAGCCTGACCCGCCTGGCTCACCAGCGCGACGGCGGCGGCCCGGCCAAGGGGCCGTCCTGGGCGGGGGCCGTCACGTTAGCGGGCGGAGCAGCGGCCAGGAAGACCTGTCAGTGCGCGGGCTGGTACACCGGCGGAGCCCACAGCCCAGGCAGTTCGTCCGGATCAGGCTCGAAGGGGAAGCGCGCGGCGAACGCGGGCTCCAGATCGGAGAGCCAGGTGGCATCCGGATCGTACCGGGCGAAGAAGGGCTTGCCGACCAGGTCAGGATCACGCGCCTGGATCATGTGCAGCACGAATACCTTCTGCCCGGCCACCTCGGTGATGCCGTCCACGCACAGTTTGCCCGGGGTCGCCGACATCGAGGGCCCGCGGACCGTCCGGCTCAGGCCCGAGACTGCCTGGTAGGCATCGCGGAAGATCCGGTAGCCGCGGGCGAGCGGCACCGCGAAGTAATCCTGCGGGCCGGTGTCCCGCTCCACGAACATGTAGTACGGGACCATTCCCATCCGCACCTGGGTACGCCACATGGCCGCCCAGGTTCCGGGATCGTCATTGATGGACCGGATCAACGGCGCCTGGGTCCGGATCACCGCGCCGGTGCGCTGGATCCTCCGCACCGCTTCGGCGACCAGCGGTGACTCGAGTTCCCGCGGGTGCGAGAAGTGGGCCATGAAGGCCAGGCCACGACCGGACGCCACAACCTTCTCGAAGAGCTGCAGGGTGTCATCCGCGTCCGGGTCAGTGACCAGCCGCTGTGGCCAGTAGGCGAGCGACTTGCTGCCTATCCGCACGGACTCGATGTGGTCAAGCCCGCCGGCCAGCAGCGGCTCGATGTAACGGCGCAGCACCTCAGCACCCATGATCATCGGGTCCCCACCGGTGATCAGCACGCTGGTCACCTCGCGGTGCCGGCGGAGGTACTCGACGATCCGGTCTGTGTCGGCGGTGGCGATCTTCAGGTCGGGCTCATCGACGAACTGGGCCCAGCGGAAACAGTAGGTGCAGTACGCATGGCACGTCTGCGCCTGCTTCGGGAAGATCAGGACCGTCTCGGGATACTTGTGCTGCACCCCGGGCAGGGGCTCCTCGCCCAGTTCAGGGATATTCAGTGCGAGTTGCCCGGCGGGATGCGGGTTCAGCCGCGTCCGCACCTCATGGGCGGCAGCAGTCACCTCGCCGGCGGGCGCGTCCCGGGCGAGCAGGCCAGCGATCCGCTGCACATCGGCGGCGGGCAGCATGTCCGCCTGCGGGAAGACGAGGCGGTAGATCGGGTCGTCCGGTGCCGCATCCCAGTCGATGAGGTTTTCCACCACGTATGCGTTGGTCCGGAACGGCAGCACGGTCGCCACCGCCCGGATGGCCAGCCGCTCGCTGGCGTCCAGCCCAGCCCGTTCCACTAGCGCGTCCAGGTGCTTGACTGTGTACGCCCGGAACCGGCGGCCTGCGGCAGGTACCGCGGGCACGCCCTGTAGCTCTATGCCAGTCACGCATCTCCCTCCGGTCGGTCGCGTCCTTGGCGGCATCGCCAGAGACGGAGCAAGTTAGGCCGGCGGCTGGGACGCGCCCGCCGCGTGTACCCCCTCAGACGCAGCTAGCGGGGCGGAAGCCATGGCGTGATCAATACAAGAAGGTCACGTTGAAGAAACGCTGAAGTAACGTGGACGGTTCCCTTATCTTTCTTTCCCGTGACCGCACCCGCAAGCTGCGCCCGGCAGCGCCGGGCGCCCCGCATGAAACCGTTCGTAACACCTGAGCCAACCCTCCGCCTGGTTGCCACCAGGGGCTGACACCCGCGTCCATGGCCCGATCGTTACCCCAACCCTCGTCATCAAATCCCAAATACTGGGTTTACATGTGATTTGCGGGACTTTGACCGGGCACATGAAGCTATCACAACGGCCATAGCGTGGATCTGAGGCCCGCTGCCCGGCATCGGCTACGCCGCAGCAAGCCGACAGTGAGAGGCTTGGCGCTATGCGGGTCATGCATCCACCAGTCCACGTCCATGCCAGGCCGCCTGCCGACCTTCCCCAGCCGACGACGCTCTGACCGGGCGCCCGGAACCTCCCATGCCGGACGAGGCCCCGCTGCCTGCTGGCCCGCAGCAGGCGACCATCGCGGTCGATGCCATGGGTGGCGACAACGCGCCCGAGGAGATCGTCGCGGGCGCGGTGGCAGCCGCTGCCCAGCACGGTATCCCGATCGTCCTGACCGGGCGGCCCGCCCAGCTGCGCCCGCTCCTGCCCGCCGGACATCCCGCCGGGCTCATCAAGATCGCCCCCGCTGACGACGCCATCGCCATGGACGAAGGGGCGCTGGCCAGCTGGCGGCGCCCCCGCTCCAGCGTGGCGGTCGCCTGCCAGCTGGTCCGCAGGGGCCTGGCCGGGGCAGTCGTCTCGGCTGGCTCCACCGGTGGCATCGTGGCGACCGCGCGGCTGCGGCTGCGCTCGGTACCTGGCCTGATGAGGCCGGCGCTCATCGTCGTGCTGCCGACCCGCCCGCATCCGACGTTCCTCGTCGACGCGGGCGCCATCGCCGATCCCAAGCCGGAGATGCTGCTCCAGTTCGCCCAGCTCGGCGTCGCCTACGCGCAGATCGCGCATGGTATCGAGGAGCCACAGGTGGGCCTGCTCAGCATCGGTGCGGAGCCGGGCAAGGGCAACCGGCTGGCCCGCCGTGCCCACGAGCTGCTCGCCGCCCCGCCGCCACACGGCGCCCCGCCGATCCGGTTCGCCGGCAACGTCGAAGGCTCTGATCTGCTGGCCGGCCAGGTGGATGTGATCGTCACCGATGGCTTCACTGGCAACGTGGCGCTGAAGACACTCGAAGGCGCAGGCGCGTTCGCCGCTGAGCAGATGCGCGAGGTCATCCAGGGTTCGCCGGCCGCACGATTCGGCGCCCTGCTGCAGCGGCGCGGGCTACGCGAGCTGGCGAGGCGGATGGACGCGGAGAGCTACGGCGGGGCGGCGCTGCTCGGCCTGGAGGGAACCATCGTGATCGCGCACGGCGCCTCGACCGCGCGGGGGGTCACTTCCGCGTGCGTGCTCGCCGCCGAACTTGCCCAGGGCCAGATCACCGAGAAGATCAGGGAGCGTCTCGGCCCGGGGCGGGGCAGTCACTTCCTGCGCCGGGCCTGACCTGCGCTTCCGGCGCCGGACCTGACCTGACTTTCCGGCACCGGGCCTTCCGCACAGGCTTGCTGGATCCGCCTGCGGGAGGCCCGCTGGGGCAGGCCGCCACCCGATGCGAGGATGGGTAGCCGACACCGGGTGCAACGGGGGGAGCAGGTGGACAGCCAGGTCCAGGCCAGCGGCTTGTCAAGCGCCCAGGTGGCGGAGCGGGTTACCAAGGGCGAGACCAACGACGCCGCCCGGCGGTCGAGCAGGCCCATCTCTGACATCGTCCGCAGCAACGTGCTCACCCGGTTCAACGCCATCGTGGGCTCGCTCTGCGCGGTCATCCTGGTTCTCGGGCATCCGCCGGACGCGCTGTTCGGCTTGGTCATCGTGGCCAACACCGCCATCGGCGTGCTCCAGGAGCTGCGGGCCAAGCGGACCCTCGACCGGCTCGCGGTGCTCGGCGAGGAGTTGGTGCAGGTGGTCAGGGACGGTGCCGCCGTGGCCATCCGGCCCCAGCAGATCGTGCTCGGCGACCGGATACTCATCGGCCCCGGGGACCGGATCATGGTGGACGGCGACATCAGCGACGGTTCCGGGCTGGAGATCGACGAGTCGCTGCTCACCGGGGAATCCGATCCCGTCGTCAAGAAACCAGGCGACCAGGTACTGTCGGGCAGCTTTGTAGCGAGCGGATCGGGAGCTTTTACCGCGACCGGCGTGGGCCACCAGGCGTACGCGGCCCGGCTGGTCGCGGAGGCCAGCACATTCTCGCTCGCCCGGTCGGAGCTGCTGGCCGGCATCAACCGGTTCCTGCGCATCATCACCTGGGTGATCGTGCCGGTGGCCGTGCTGCTCACCGCGAGCCAGCTGGTCTACGCGCACGGCGCCTTCTCCGACGCCGTGGCCGGCGCGGTCGCGGGCATCGTCACCATGATCCCTGAAGGGCTGGTGCTGATCACCAGCGTGGCATTCGCGGTCGGCGTGATCAGGCTGGGCCGGCGGCAGTGCCTGGTCCAGGAACTACCTGCCATCGAGGTGCTCGCCCGGGTCGACGTGCTCTGCCTCGACAAGACAGGGACGCTCACCGAAGGCGGCATGGAACTCGGCCAGATCATCGAGCTGGCCGCCGGCCTCCCGGTCCGGCAGGTGCTGGCCAGCCTGGCCGCCGCCGAGGACCGGCCGAACGCCACCGGGCAGGCCATCGCCAGCGGGACCAGCGGGGCCACGGTCATGCGAGCCGTCCACGTCGTGCCGTTCTCCTCGGCGCGCAAGTGGAGCGGCGCGGTCTTCGAGGGGGCCGGACCAGCCAGCGGCGGATGGGTCATCGGCGCCCCTGACGTACTGCTGGCACCCGGCGATCCGGCCCGCCGCGACGCGGAGCGCCGGGCAGCTGAGGGACTGCGGGTGCTGACCCTGTGCCGGGCCGACCGCACCCACCTTGGCGATCCCGGCGGCCTCAGCCAGGCCGGCCGCCCCCTCCAGGCGGTCGCATTGCTCGTCCTGCGGCAGCGGCTGCGCGCGGACGCACGCCGCACGCTGGACTACTTCGCCGAGCAGAACGTCGCGGTGAAGGTGATCTCCGGCGACAGCGCGGCCTCTGTCGGCGCGATCGCCGGCCAGCTTGGCATTGAAGGCGCCGGGCACCCGGTGGACGCTCGTACGCTGCCTTCCGGCGAGGACCTGGACCGGCCAGGGCAGCCTGGCGCGGTACGGCCGCCGCACGGGGACCTGGCCACGCTGGCCGACGCCCTGGAGGGGAACTCGGTGTTCGGTCGGGTGACGCCGCGGCAGAAGCAGGCCTTCGTGGCCGCCCTTCAGTCGAGGGGCCACACGGTGGCGATGACCGGGGACGGGGTCAACGATGTGCTCGCCCTCAGCCGCGCCGACCTCGGCGTGGCCATGGGGTCGGGCAGCGGGGCGACCCGCGCGGTGGCCAAGATCGTACTGCTGGACGACAGCTTCGCGAGCTTGCCGCATGTCGTGGCGGAGGGTCGTCGGGTCCTCGGCAACATCGAGCGGGTCGCCAGCCTGTTCCTGACCAAGACCGTCTACGCGGTGCTGCTGGCCACCGCGACGGCCATCGTCGGATTCGCGGCCGAATCCGGGCTGGAAGGCCTGCGCTTCCCGTTCCTGCCCCGGCACCTGACCCTGATCTCGACGCTGACCATCGGGATCCCCGCCTTCGTGCTGGCCCTCGCGCCGAGCACGCAGCGCGTCGAGCCTGGTTTCGTCGCCCGGGTGCTGCGCTTCGCCGTGCCCGCCGGGATCGCCTGCGCGGCGGCCACCTTCGGCTCCTACCTGATCGCCCGGCTCACCCCCGGCAGCACCCTGATCGCGGACCGCACCACGGCGGTGATCACCCTGGCCGCGGTGGCGCTGTGGGTGCTCGCCCTGATCGCCCGGCCGTACACCTGGTGGCGGATCACCCTGGTCGCGATGATGGCCGCTGGATTCCTGCTCGTCCTCGCGCTGCCCTGGGCCAGGACCTTCTTCAGCCTGCGCCCGTACCATCCGGCCACCGACCTTGTCGCACTGGTGATCGCGGCAGGCGCGGCCGCCGCGCTCACCGTATATCTGTCGGCTGCCCGCCTCCGTGGTCGATAGTCTTGACGGCATGGCCGATCCACGGGAGGTGCTCGCTGAGCGGGTGAAGGACGCGCTCGGCGCGGCGTTCGGCACCGAGTACGCCGACGCGGACCCGCTCATCCGGCCGTCCCAGTTCGCCGACTTCCAGGCCAATGTGGCCCTGCCGCTGGCCAAGCGGCTCGGCCGGGCCCCGCGCGACGTCGCCGCGGAACTTGCCCGCCACCTCGACCTGACCGGCGTGGCCGCCACACCTGAGGTGAGCGGTCCGGGGTTCATCAACATCACCCTGAGCAGCGACTGGATCGCCGCCCAGGCGTCCGGGCTGCAGGCGGACGCACGGCTCGGCGCCGCGATCCCGGCCACGCCGCAGACGATCGTCGTCGAGTACTCCTCGCCCAATGTCGCGAAGGAGATGCACGTCGGCCATCTGCGTACGACCATCGTCGGCGACGCGATCGCCCGGATCCTGGAATTCGCCGGCCACCACGTGATCAGGGACAACCACGTGGGTGACTGGGGCACCCCGTTCGGCATGCTCATCGAGCACATGCTCGACGTCGGCGAGGACTCCGCCGAGGCCGGGTTGCTGATCACCGACCCGAACTCCTTCTACCAGGCGGCCCGGCGCAAGTTCGACTCCGATCTGGTGTTCGCCGAGCGGGCCAGGAACCGGGTCGTGAAACTTCAGGGCGGCGACCCTGACACGCTGCGGCTCTGGCAGCACCTCGTTGACCTGTCCAAGGGTTACCTGCACCGGATCTACGGCCAGCTCGGGGTCACCCTCGCCGATGCGGACATCCGGGGCGAGAGCTTCTATAACGCGATGCTCGCCGACGTCTGCTCGGATCTTGAGCGCCTCGGCGTGGCCATGATCAGCGACGGAGCGCTCTGCGCGTTCCCGCCTGGTTTCACCGGGCGGGAAGGTGAGCCGCTGCCGGTCATCATCCGCAAGAGCGACGGCGGCTACAACTACTCGACGAGTGATCTGGCCACCGTCCGCTACCGCGTCGATGAGCTGCATGTCGACCGCGCCATCTATGTCGTGGGCTCCTCGCAGGCCCTGCATTTCCAGATGGTCTTCGCCGTTGCCCGGCAGGCGGGCTGGATTCCGCCCGGCGCACGATTCGAGCATGCCCAGATCGGCAATGTGCTGGGCCCCGACGGGAAGATCCTGCGCACCCGCACCGGGGAAACGATCAAGCTCAGCGCGCTCCTTCAGGAGGGCGTCGAGCGGGCCGCCAAAGTCGTCGACGAACTTGGCGTCGGCTCCGGCCTTGACGAGCATGCGCGGCAGCAGATCGCCGAACCAGTCGGCATCGGCGCGGTGAAGTACGCCGACCTGTCTACCGCCCGCGACAGCGAGTACGTGTTCGACTGGGCACGGATGATCTCGTTCAAGGGCAACACCGGGCCGTACCTGCAGTACGCGGCCGCGCGGATCCGCTCCATCTTCCGCAGGGCGGGGCTGGTGCCCGCTGAAGCCGCCGCCGCGATCGAACTCACCGAGGATGCCGAGCGGGCCCTGGCGCTGCGGCTGCTCGGGTTCGGTGCGGTGATCTCCCAGGTGGCCGAGACTGCGGAGCCGCACACGCTCGCGGCCTTCCTGTTCGACGTGGCCAGCGCCTACACGACGTTCTACGAGCAATGCCCGGTGCTGCAGGCCGGCACGCCGCCGGCCCGCACCAGCAGGCTCGCGTTGTCCGCGCTCACCCTGCGGGTCCTGCTGACCGGCTTGGATCTGCTCGGCGTCCCGGCTCCCGAGCGGATGTAACCCCCACCGGATGCCAGGCCGGAGCGCCGGTAACGGTCAGCGAGTCCGTGACGGTCAGCGAACCACGGGCCAGATCCCAGGGAAATCACAGATTCGGCGGCCCGATGTCCCAGGTGGCCCGGGCAGGCTCCAGGGCATGGACTACACCTACCAGCCCCCAGACGACCCGCAAGACCACCGGCCCACCGAGCAGTTCTGGCCCATGAGCTCCGCTGGCTACGGGCCTCAGGGCCCCAACGGCCCCGGTCACGGCGACCAGCGGCAGGAGTCCTCCGGGATCCGTCAGCATTTCGCACGAGACCGGCGCAAAGCCCTGCACTGGACCGTCGGGATCACCGCCGCCGCGATCCTGGCAGGCGGCGGCATCATCGGCGGCGTGGCATTGTCCGGCCGCCCGGCACCCACCGTGTCCGGCCCGACCGGCCCGGCCGCGGTGCTGAACGCGACGCTCAGCTCGGCCGACTCGCCGAACGCCGCCTCCCCGGCTCCCTCGGCCACCCCCGCAACGGGCACACCGGCTGCCGGCACGGCCGGCCACCCGTGCGCGAAGGCAGTCGCCGCGGCCCGCACCGCGCGGGCCGCCGGGCACCCGCGGGCGGCGGGGGCCGCGCGGGCGATCGCCAGCCACTGCCGCGGGCTCCGGCTTCGCGTCGCCCGCCTGATCGGCGGGATCGACGGCCAGTTCACCTTCCGGACCAAGACCGGCACCCGCACCCTCGCCTACGAGCGGGGCGTGATCCAGAGCGTGACCAGCGGCAGCAATATCGTGGTGCGCGCCTCGGACGGGACGACCTGGACCTGGGACCTGGTGAGCAACACGGTGGTCCGGGAGAAGGGCGCCAAGACCGCCGAGAGCACGCTGGCCCAGGGGCAGCAAGTCTGGGTCGGCGGGCAGGTGACGTCCGGCGCCAAGGACGCCCGCCTCATCGTCATCCGCCCGGCGGCCGCGCCGTCACCGGCTCCCCCCTCCGGCTCCGGAAGTTGACGACCTGGCCTGCCTGCTCCCGCGGGGGGCGCCCGCGGGAGCAGGTAGCCTGGGCGACCTCCGTTAGGCAGGAAAGGCACTGGCCAGCAGCGGACCGCCCGGTACGCCAGGATGTGCTGCACAGGCAATGACAGACAACGACCGGATTCCCCAGGTGCTCGTCGTGGACGACGAGCCGAACATCCGTGAGCTGGTCCAGGTAGCGCTCAAGTTCCATGGCTGCGCGGTCAGCACGGCGGCCAGCGGGACAGACGCGCTCCGCCAGGCTGAGACGGGGCAGCCGGACCTGATCGTGCTGGATGTGATGCTGCCCGACCTGAGCGGGTTTGAGGTGTGCCGGCGGCTGCGGGCGGCGGGCAACGAGGTCCCGGTGATCTTCCTGACCGCCCGGGACACCTCATCCGACACCGTCACCGGCCTGGCCATCGGCGGTGACGACTACGTCACCAAGCCTTTTTCGGTGGAAGCGCTGGTGGCCCGGGTGCGGGCGGTGCTCCGGCGGGCGTCCCGGGCCGCGGCCGCCGGGGACTCCGGTGATGCCGGGCTGCTCCGGGCCGGGGACCTGGAACTGGACGAGTCACGGTGGACCGTGCACCGGGCCGGGACCGCGGTGGAGTTGTCACCCACCGAGTTCCGGCTGCTCGCCTGCCTGATGCGCCACCAGGGGCGGGTGCTCACCCGGGGCCAGTTGCTGGAGAGCGTCTGGGGCTGGGACTACGCGGGGCAGTCCCAGATCGTCGAGACCTACGTCAGCTACCTGCGGCGTAAGCTCGATCCGCTCGGCCCGCCGCTGATCCATACCCAGCGGGGGATCGGCTACAGCCTGCGGCCGGCCGAGCCACCGCCACCCGGCGGCCCGCCCAGCGAACCTCACCCCCCCGGCGCGCTCCTCAGCCACCAGCCGGCCGGCCGGCCCCCTGACGGCCGCCCGCCCAGCGGGCCCGGGGGGTGACCGCTTCCGGGCGGCTGTCGCTGCGCACCCGCCTGCTCGTCCTGCTGATCTGCGTGACAGCAGCGTTCCTGCTCATCATGGGGGCGGTCACCGCCGTGGTGCTGAGCAAACGGCTGGGTGGCCAGTTCAACGCCAATCTGGTGGCGGCCGCCGCACGCAAGCCCCAGACGCTGGCCGGCAACAGCAACGGTTTCCTCGCCGCCGCGATCTCACGCCGCACCGGGCAGATCGTCCTGTTCACCCCAGGCAGCCGGGGGGCAGAGTTCCAGCAGGCGCTCAGCCGGCTCACGTCGGCGCAACTGCTCCATGACTACCGGGATCAGCCGTTCCCGATCGTCCTGGCCGACGGCACGAGGCTGCGCGGCGTCGCCCGGCCGGCCCGGGCGGCCGGGCTGGGCGTGCCAAGCATCTCGCGCGGGGTGGCCCTTATCGTGGTCGCGCATCCAGTGGGCTTGGTCAACGACCAGGTCCGCGGGGTGGTCGTCGCCGAGCTGATCACCGGGGGCGTGTTGCTGCTGCTGCTCACCCTCGGCGGCCAGTGGCTCATCGGCCGCGGGCTGGCGCCACTTGGCCAGATGGCGAGCGCGGCCCGCGAGATCACCAGTCAGGGCAATCTCGCCGCGCGGATGCCCGACGCCGACGACAGCACCGAGGTGGGCCGGCTGGGCGGGGCCATCAACACGATGCTGGATCGCATCCAGCATGCGTTCGGGGCCCGGCTGCGCTCGGAGGAGAAGGTACGGCAGTTCGCGGCGGACGCCTCCCATGAGCTGCGCACCCCGCTGACCACCATCCGCGGCTACGCGGAGCTCTACCGGCAGGGTGCGCTCGGTCCCGACCAGCTACCGGACGCCATGCGCCGGATCGAGCAGGAATCGCAGCGGATGAGCACGCTGGTCGCGGAACTGCTTGAACTCGCCCGGCTGGACCGCACCTCCTCGCTGGACCTGGCCGAGACCGATCTGGCCGGCCTGGTGCGGGACGCGGCCGCGGACGCCAGGGCGGTGGAGCCGGGCCGGCCGGTCCAGGCCGAAGCGCCGGACCGGCTGGTGGCCGCCGTCGACGAAGCCCGGATCCGGCAGGTACTGGCCAACCTGCTGGGCAACATCCGTGAGCACACGCCGAAAGGAACGCCGGTGGCGGTCCGGCTGGCCCAGGTACGGGGCGGCGTGGTGCTGGAGGTAGCCGACGCGGGCCCCGGGATGTCCGGGCATGACGCGGCGCAGGCCTTCGACAGGTTCCATCGGGGCGCCGCCCGGGCCGCCCCGGACGGTCGCGCTTCCGGACCTTCCGCTGACGGGCCCGGAGGTTCCACGCCGGATGGCCCGGGAGATTCCGCCGACGACGGCTCTGGCCCGGGCAGCGGGCTCGGCCTGTCCATCGTGCAGGCGATCGCCGTGGCTCATGGCGGCCAGGCGACACTCGAATCCTGGCCCGGCCACGGCACCCGGGTCAGGGTCTGGCTGCCGGCCGAGGTCGTGCCGGCCAGCCACGATCACGCAACGTCCCGGCCGGAAGGCCGGCCGTGACCTGGGTCAGCGAGCTGGCAACGGTAACAGCCCGAAGCGACGGAAGCAGTCGGTGCGCTCCCGGTCCGTGACGTGCGCGATCGCCGTGATGATCTCTTGCGCTTTCGCGGCGATCAGCGGGTCAGGGTCGGCGGCCAGCCGCTCGGCCAGGTGCCTGGCCACAGCGGCGGGCTTGACCCCGGCCACGCCGAGCAGGGCCTGTGCCACCGCGTGCCTGTCGTGCAGGTCGTCGCTGGCGGCCAGCGATTCGAAGATCACATACGCGTCGGGCCGGCGCAGCACCAGTTCCTGAACCGCGGCCATGGCTGGCGCCCAGACGAACCAGTCCTCGACACCGGGCGCGGCCAGCCGGCCCAGTATTTCGAGGGGCACGTCACCGGGCGCCACGGTGGCCCGGTCCCGGAGCAGGTTCGCCGCGCAGGAACGGGCCGGGTACCGCGGATGGGTGGCCAGCGTCTCGACCATCTCGACCGGTACCAGCACCGGATCCAGCCTGCACGCCGCTTCGAGGAGCGCGGCGGCGGCGAGGGCGCGATCGTGGTCATCAGACTCCATGATCTCGCGGTGCAACTCGCCGACGATCCATCGCCGCCGATCCGCCGGCCGGTCGCGCAACAGCCGGTAGATCCGGCCGCGGGCCTCATCGTGCTCGCCGGGCGGCAAGCCGGCCAGGAGAGCCTCCGCGTCATCTGGCATCCCCGCGCCGACGGGATGCGGTGCCGCTGGCGGGCTCATCGGCCCGGGGACGACCCCCCACTGCCGGAGCTGCTGCACTATGACGTCGGCCGCCCCGGCCGGCCCGGCCAGGTCGAGGCAGTCGTAGGTCGGGGTGATGTCGCTCGGCAGGAGCACGCCTGGTGACCTCAGCACCTGGCTGCGGTCCCGCAGCTGAGGTCGGGCCATGGCCAGCTGTATCTCGTCAATGACGCTGGCCCGCGGGTACTTCGTGCCGTCGCTGAGCTCGTAGTCAGCCGTGCACAGCGCCACGAACGCGGATGACGCATCCAGGTAACGCTCAGTCTTGGCCGCTGCGGCCCCGCCGGTGCCAGGCAGCGGCGGCTCGTCGTTCACGATGACGGGGCGCAGGCCATGGCCGGCCAGCGCATCGCGAATAGGCCATGCGACGGCCGCCTTGAACTTCTCCGAGCACGACAAATAGATTGCAACCTGTCCGCGCAGCATCCCGATCTCCCCTCCGCGGATAGCCTGCCAGGATCGCGACCGCCGGCCTGAACTTCTCGGAGCAAGACAAGAAGATCGCAATCTGTCCGCCGCGTGCGGATCGCCCCTTTCGTTCTTAGCCTGTCAGGATATTGGGCCGAACGTGCCCGAATTCGGCCCGGAGGGTGTGGTATGCGCCATCAAGCGCAAGTACACCGACGCGGGCCGACCGACCCGCACCAAGCTCGACCTCGCCGAGCGGGCCGCGAAGACCGCCTTGAACTCGACGGGCTCGAACCCTCCGGCTGACCTCCGTCGGCGACCTGGTCAGGACGCCGGCGGCCCGGACGGCTCGGCGGGGCTCGGCAGATGCTCGAACAGGTAGTAGATGGCCAGCAGGCCGAAGATGGCCAGCGCGGCCAGCGCGGAGAAGTAGGCCGCGACCAGGGTTCCGGCCACGTACACGACGAGACCGCCGGTGAACCTCGGCACGGACTGCCGGAGCCCGTACTCTTGCGGTCCGGTCCCCAGCTCGGCCGCGTGCAGGACAACGTAGATCCACAGGCCGGCGAAACCGATCGAGATCGCGATCATGACCAGCCCGTAGGTGACCGCGGCCGCCGCTGCGCCGGCGTCATGCAGATGCTCGGCGACCAGCGCCGTGGGGAACGGAATCGCGACCACCCCCATGAGCAGCAGCAGGTTAAGCACGAGCAACGGCCGGTCTACCCGCCGCACGTGCGCAATCGCCGTGTGGTGATTCATCCACATGATCCCGATGGTGAGAAAGCTGACCAGGTAGGCGAAGTACTGCGGCCAGGCCTGGACCAGCTGATGCGTCACCGAATTGCCGGCCGCCCCCGGCCCGGGCAGCCGGAGGTCGAGCACGAGCAGCGTCGCCGCAATGGCGAAAACCCCGTCACTGAACGCTTCCAGCCGCCTGGTGTCCACAACGACGCTGATCAGTCAGTGGCAGCCGGTGGCCGCTGCACCGAGCGGGCCAGCAACTGGGCGACGTCGACGACCTCCAGCGACTCCTTCGCCTCGCCGGAGCTCTTCTTTGCGGCGATCGCGTCACCCAGCATGACCAGGCAGTAGGGACACGCTGTGGAGACAGTGTCAGGGTCGGTCGAGAGCGCTTCGTCTATCCGTTCGGTATTAATGCGCTTTCCGATCCGTTCTTCCATCCACATCCGGGCACCGCCGGCGCCGCAGCAGAACCCGCGTTCCTTGCACCGGTGCATCTCCTGCGACTGCACCCCGGGCACCTGCTCCATGATCTCCCGCGGCGCGCTGTAGACCTTGTTGTGCCGGCCCAGGAAGCAGGGGTCGTGGTAGGTGATCTTCTCCTGCACGGGGGTGACCGGGGTGAGCTTGCCTTCGGCGACGAGGCGGGCCAGCAACTGGGTGTGGTGCACGACCTCGTAGTTTCCGCCCAGCTGCGGGTACTCGTTCGCGATGGTGTTGAAGCAGTGCGGGCAGCTGGCCACGATGGTGCGGGCGCCGGCCTCGTTCAGCGTCTCGATGTTCTGCTGGGCCAGCATGGAGTACACGAACTCGTTGCCCATCCGGCGGGCCGGGTCACCGGTGCAGGTCTCCGCCGGGCCGAGCACGGCGAACTTCACCCCGGCGGTGTGCAGCAGGGTCGCGATGGCCTTGGTGGTCTTCTTGGCCCGGTCCTCCAGGGCCCCCGCGCAGCCCACCCAGAACAGGTACTCCACGTCGTCGCCGATCGTCCCGTCCACGACCGGCACCTCGAAGTCGAGCTCGGAGATCCATTCGAGCCGCTTGCTGGCGCCCATGCCCCACGGGTTGCCCTTGTTCTCCAGGTTCTTCAGCATCGAGGAGGCTTCGACCGGGAAGCTCGACTCGATCAGCACCTGGTAGCGGCGCATGTCAGAGATGTGGTCGATGTGCTCGATATCCACCGGGCACTCCTGCACGCACGCCCCGCAGTTGGTGCAGGACCAGAGCACATCCGGGTCGATGACACCGTTGGCGGCAGAGTCGCCCACCAGGGGCCGTGCCGCTTCTTGCTTGACGTGATCGGGCAGCGCGTCCCGCGCCTCGCCGGTGGAGGCCAGCAGGTAAGGGGCCTTGGCCAGGGCGTGGTCGCGCAGGTCCATGATCAGCGTCTTGGGTGACAGCGGCTTGCCGGTGGCCCACGCCGGGCACTGGGACTGGCACCGCCCGCACTCGGTGCAGGTGGCCATGTCCAGCAGGCCCTTCCAGGTGAAGTCCTCGATCTTGCCCCGGCCGAACACGTCGGTGTCCGGGTCGGCCTCCTCGAAGTCGAGCACCTTCCCGTTGCTGCGCATCGGCTGCAGCGCGCCGAGCCCGTCCGGCCGCCGGGAGAACAGCACGTTCACCGGGGCCAGCGCGATGTGCAGGTGCTTGGAGTAGGTGACGAACACGCCGAAGCCGAGGATCACCGCGAGCTGGCCGAGGATGAAGATGGTTTCGATCGCCTGGTTGGCGCCGGTGCCGGCCGGGGCCAGCCAGTGCCCGACGATCTGCGAGGCGAACGCGCCGTGGGCGTACGGGAAGACCCCGGTATTGATCTGCGCGCCGCGATAAAGCAGCAGGGTCGCGACCACCAGAAAAATCCCCAGCAGCACGAGCCACGCCGCGCCGGTGTGCGAGCCAGCGAAGCGGGACTTGCGGCCTTCTCGCCTGGGGTCGTTGCGGAGCCTGATGACGGCGAAGGTGATGATGCCGGCCAGCACCGCGACCGCGAACAGGTCCTCGGCGAAGCCGACCGCAGCCCAGTGGCCGATCCACGGGATCGCGAAGGTGCGGCTGAACAGGTCCCCGTAGGCCTCGATGATGGTCAGGACCAGGACGATGAATCCCCAGAAGGTGAGGGCATGGGCGGCGCCCGGCACCGACCACTGCAGCAGCTTGCGCTGGCCGATCACCTCGGTCGCCTGGGTGCCGACATCCCGGGCCGGGTGGTCCCGGACCGCCTCGATCCGCTCCGGGGCAGGCTGGCCGCTGCGGGCCAGCCGGTAGAGCCACCACATCCGGCGCCCGGCGATTGCGGCGGCGGCGGCGGTCAGGACGAGTCCGATGATGATGCGCAGGGCCACGAAGACCTCCTGGTGCGGCACCGGGCAGGCATGATCCGGCCCCATGGTCGGCTAGCCCTGTGGTCAGCTGGCACCGGGCCGGCTGCCAGCGTACGCCGCACCCTGGCCCGGCTGGTGATCGTGGTGCGTGGTGCGGTAATTCCGGCATCGTACCCGTCAGTAACTTTGTTACTCAGGTGCGGGCCGGCTTGACGCCCGGGCAAAGTCGCCGGCCCCGCCGGGAATGACCCACCGCGCAGAGAAGTTGAGCCTACTAGACTCAACTATTTGCCAAGGGCAGCCCGCGCTGGCAAACTTGCGTCGGCAACACTCAACTCTGGACCACGATCAACCAAGGGACTACACATGGCACGTGCGGTAGGTATCGACCTCGGGACGACCAACTCTGTCGTCGCAGTTCTCGAAGGCGGCGAGCCCGCGGTCATCGCCAACGCGGAGGGGTCGCGGACCACGCCGTCCGTTGTCGCCTTCGCCAAGAACGGTGAGGTTCTGGTCGGCGAAGTCGCCAAGCGCCAGGCCGTCACCAACGTCGACCGCACGATCCGGTCGGTCAAGCGCCAGATGGGCACCGACTGGACCGTCAAGATCGACGACAAGAAGTTCACCGCCCAGCAGATCAGCGCGTTCATCCTGCAGAAGCTGAAGAGGGACGCTGAGTCCTACCTCGGCGAGACGATCACCGACGCGGTGATCACCGTCCCCGCGTACTTCAGCGACGCGCAGCGGCAGGCCACCAAGGAGGCTGGGACGATCGCCGGGCTGAATGTCCTGCGGATCATCAACGAGCCGACATCGGCGGCGCTGGCCTACCACCTGGAGAAGGAGGGCGAGGCCACCATCCTTGTCTTCGACCTGGGCGGCGGCACCTTCGACGTGTCCCTGCTCGAGGTCGGCGAGGGCGTTGTCGAGGTGAAGGCCACCAGTGGCGACAACCACCTCGGCGGTGACGACTGGGACCAGCGCATCGTGGACTGGCTGGTCAAGGACTTCAAGAACAACTACGGCACTGACCTGTCCAAGGACAAGATGGCGCTGCAGCGGCTGCGCGAGTCGGCGGAGAAGGCCAAGATCGAGCTGTCCGGCTCGGCCGAGACCCAGATCAACCTGCCCTACATCACCCACTCCGAGCAGGGCCCGCTGCACCTGGACACCAAGCTCACCCGCGCGGAGTTCCAGAAGATGACCTCGGACCTGCTGGACCGCTGCAAGGCGCCGTTCAAGCAGGTGATCAAGGACGCCGGGGTCAAGCTGGGCGACATCCAGCACGTGGTCCTGGTCGGCGGTTCCACCCGGATGCCGGCCGTGGTCGACCTGGTCAAGGAGCTGACCGGCGGCAAGGACCCGAACAAGGGCGTCAACCCGGACGAGGTCGTCGCGGTCGGCGCATGCCTGCAGGCGGGCGTGCTCAAGGGCGAGGTCAAGGACGTCCTGCTGCTCGATGTGACGCCGCTGTCGCTGGGCATCGAGACCAAGGGCGGGATCTTCACCAAGCTCATCGAGCGCAACACCACGATCCCGACCAAGCGGTCGGAGATCTTCACCACCGCCGATGACAACCAGCCGTCCGTGCAGATCCAGGTGTTCCAGGGTGAGCGCGAGATCGCGGCCTACAACAAGAAGCTCGGCATGTTCGAGCTGGCCGGCCTCGCCCCCGCACCGCGCGGGATCCCGCAGGTCGAGGTCGCCTTCGACATCGACGCCAACGGGATCGTGAACGTGTCCGCCAAGGACCTCGGCACCGGCAAGGAGCAGCGGGTCACCATCTCCGGTGGCTCGGCGCTGGGCAAGGACGACATCGAGCAGATGATGGCCGAGGCGGAGAAGTACGCCGAGGAGGACGCCAAGCGCCGTGAGGAGGCGGAGGTCCGCAACCGTGCGGACAGCCTGGCCTACACCACGGAGAAGTTCCTCGCCGAGAACTCCGACAAGGTGCCCGACGACATCAAGTCCGAGGTGGAAGCCGCGATCGCCGACCTGAAGAAGGCGCTTGAGGGCACCGACACCGACGCGATCAAGGAGGCCAGCGAGAAGGCGGCCCAGGTCAGCCAGAAGATGGGCACGGCCATCTACGCCCAGTCGCAGGCCAGCGCGGCCGCCGACGGCGAGGCCGGGACCGGTGCGGCCGAGGACTCCGCTGACGACGATGTCGTCGAGGCCGAGCTGGTGGACGAGGAGAAGCCCCGGGACGCAGAAGGCGGCGCCGCCTAATGAATTCGCCGGACGAGACCAGCGAAGGACCGGTGATCCGTGACCTCAGGCGCGTAGATCCGGCGACTGGGCAGGTCAGGATCCCCGGCCAGGGCGGCCAGGGGCCGTCTGGCGCGGGCAACCGCGTGCCAGGCAAGGCCCGGCCGGGCCGGCACGCGGCGTCCAAGCCGGGCGGCACAGCGCCGCGGGCCGCCCA
>Ga0265338_10003493_pt1 | contig 22062 bp, 18 predicted proteins | sample 42126metaG_FD_193579 | JGI IMG/M metagenome (GOLD analysis project Ga0265338, IMG submission 193579) | Rhizosphere microbial communities from Carex aquatilis grown in University of Washington, Seatle, WA, United States - 4-21-26 metaG | ecosystem: Host-associated > Plants > Roots > Rhizosphere... | reverse complement strand
AACGCCGAACAGCACCGGTCCGGCATTGAAGAACTGAACGTCTATGTCTCCCAAGCGACCCATGCGCCGCCAGTGGTCCGAGGAGAGATACATGGCTTTTTGTGGTGCCCCTGCACATTTGATCGGCATCGGCGGCTGAGTGAAGAGCGCGCGGCCACCTTTTAGCTGTTGGACGAGCTCCCAAGTGTAGGGTGCAAGATCGTAGCGGTAGTTCGATGTCACGCCGTTTCGCCCGAGTGTTTCCGCCAGCCCATCGATCCCGTGCCAATCGAGCTTCAGCCCCGGACAAACGATCAATTGCTTGTAGCGCACAACGCGGCATCCTTCGAGAACGACTGCGTTCCTTTCCGGCTCGAAAGCGGCCACGCCCGCTTTGATCCAGTGCACGTTGTGCGGCAGGACGGCGGCCATTTTGCGCGCGGTGTGAGCGGGCTTGAACACACCCGCGCCGACCAAAGTCCAGCCGGGCTGATAGTAGTGGGTATCGGCCGGGTCGATCACGGCGATGTCGAGACTCGCATCGCGCGCGAGCAGGCTCGAGGCTGCGGCAAGACCGGCAGCGCCCGCTCCGACGATTACGATATCGTGGCTGGCGTCGACGACTTCGACAGGCACCTTGCCGCCGTTACTGATGCGCCGCGCGAGCGCATGAAGATCGTAGCCAGCCGTCTTACCGGCGGCAATGATGTCCGGCAGCGCGCGCGTCGAAGCTTCGGACAGCGCCCACAGCGTCGCCGCACGCATACCCGTGCGGCAATAGGCCAACACGGGCTTCGGTAACGTCTGCATCAGTGTGCCGAACTGCGCCCAGTCTGCATCGCCGACCTTCCCGGATTCGATCGGCAGATAATGCACCTCGATGCCATATGCACGGGCGGCCGCCTCGATCTCGCTGAAGTTCGGCTGATCTAGGCCTTCGCCGTCGGGCCGATTGCAGACGATCGCGCGAAAGCCCGCAGCCTGAATCGCCGATAAGTCGGACGCCACTATCTGTGGCGCTACCGAGAACTGCGGCGTTATATTTTTTATCTCCATCTCATTCTCCTGTTGTCGCGTGGCGCTGGGGACGGCGATCAAATCGCATTGAGCGGAATCTTGATGTAACGGATGCCGTTGTCTTCAGGCTCGGGCAGATGCCCGGCGCGCATGTTGACCTGCACCGAGGGCAGAATCAGTACCGGCATGTCGAGCGTCGCGTCGCGCGCGGTGCGCATCGCCACGAAGGCTTCTTCGCTCGTGCCGTTGCGCACATGGATGTTGTGCTCGCGTTGCTCGGCGACGGTGCTGACAAACCGCACTTCCCTGCCACCTGGCTGGTAGTCGTGACACATATAGAGCTTGGTGTTCGCGGCCAGCCCGAGCACCTTGTGGATAGAGCGATAGAGCATGCGTGCATCGCCGCCCGGAAAATCGCAGCGTGCCGTGCCGTAATCGGGCATGAACAGTGTGTCGCCGACGAAGGCTGCGCTTTCAATCTCATCGCCGACCACGTACGTCATGCAGGCCGGTGTATGCCCCGGTGTATGCATCGCTCGCGCCTTGAGCGAACCGATCGCAAACGCCTCGCCATCGGCGAACAAGTGATCAAACTGACTGCCGTCGTGCGCAAACGTGGGGCCGGCGTTAAAAAGCTTGCCGAAGGTGTCTTGCACAACTGTCACGTACCGGCCAATCGCGATGCGCCCACCTAGCGTTTCCTTGAGGTAAGGCGCCGCGGAAAGATGGTCGGCATGCACATGGGTTTCAAGCAACCACTGAACGCTTGCACCGAGTTCGTGGACGCGCGAAACAAGTTGGTCCGCTGTCTTGGTACCGGTACGTCCCGACTTCGGGTCGTAATCGAGCACGCTATCGATCAGCGCGCACTCGCGGGTGCGTATGTCGAGTACGAGATAGCTGACCGTCCCTGTGACGGGATCGAAAAAACCTTCAATTGCCATGGGGTTGGCGGTGCTCAATGTCGTCTCCTTCAACTAAAACGATCTTGCCTAGGTATCAAGCCCAGAGAACATACAAAAATCGTGCCCGGAATCGGCTCTAATCGTGAAATCACGCAACCTTCTAATTCTTATGGGATTTTTGTTGATCACGCGGCCGCGCAAGAACGTTACGCCGGGGCCCGAGGCTTGGGCAGCGCCATCCTTGGCAGTTTCATCATGACAATTGGCAGTCGTGGCAGTGTTAAGGCACAATGGGATCCCTTGGAGTGCCATCTATGAAATCTTCTAAAGCGACTCCGGCGCCTGCACCCGGCGCAACGATCTCGGCGGCCGGGCATGAAACGCTCGATGTCAGCACCTTGGTGTCGTTTCTCGAACACGATTCCGAACCCATGATCGTGCTTGACCCGGACTACCGAATTCTCGCGGCAAACACCGCCTATCAACGCCAGTTCGGCGTGGTCGGCGAGCCTCACTTGGGTCGCAAGTGCTACCAGGTTTCGCATCACTATGACGTGCCTTGCGACCAAGCTGGCGAACACTGCCCCATGAAGCGTGCCCTCGAGCTACATGGTCCCGATCGCGTACTCCACATTCATCACACGCCGCGCGGGCCGGAACATGTCGACGTCGAATTGCGTCCCATACTGAACACCGAGCACCAGGTCATCGCCTATGTCGAGCGGCTCTCCACGGTTCGCAGCGCCTCGGCCCAGCCGAGCGCGCAGGGTTTGGTCGGGCGTTCGGCGTCCTTTAACGAAGCCATCTCCGCGCTGCGCCGCGTCGCACCGTCGACCTTGCCGGTGTTGCTGCTTGGGGAATCGGGCACAGGCAAGGAATTGTTCGCGCGCGCTCTGCACGAGGCCAGCGAACGTGCGCAGCGGCCTTTCGTCGTGGTGGACTGTTCTGGCATCACCGAAACCTTGTTCGAAAGCGAGTTGTTCGGCTATGAAAAAGGCGCGTTCACCGGGGCCGTCGCACGCAAACCCGGTTTGATCGAGACCGCACAAGGGGGGACGCTTTTTCTCGATGAGATCGGCGACGTGCCCCTGTCGATGCAAGTCAAGTTGCTGCGTTTGCTAGAGTCCGGCACCTTCCGCAGGGTTGGCGGCATCGAAACCCTGCGCGCCGATTTCCGCTTGGTCGCCGCCACGCACAAGCCCCTGCGCGTGATGATCGACGATGGACGTTTCCGCCAAGACCTCTACTACCGCATCAGCGCGTTCCCGATCAAGCTGCCGGCGGTGCGCGAGCGGATCGACGACATTGCACTACTCGTGGATTCGATACTGCAGCGCATCCAAAATGCGCACGGCAAGACAAGCCGGTCCCGCAACCAGCTCTCCATCGATCCGTCAGCTCTGGCAAAGCTTGAGGCCTATTCATGGCCCGGCAATATCCGTGAACTGCGCAACGCACTGGACCGTGCCTGCCTGCTGGCTGACGATGGCGTAATTCGCATGGAGAATTTGCCACCTGACGTTGTGCGAGCGAGTGCCACGGCGATGCCGCAAATACCCATTTCGCTCGGTGCCTTTGCTTCACACCGGAAAATCACCGATGACGAGATTGCCCAACTGGTTGCCAGTTTCCGTGGAACTCGCAAGGCGCTCGCCGCTTACTTGGGCATGAGCGAACGCACACTTTACCGGAAGGTCAAACAGCTCGGCCTAACCTGAGAGGCATGTGGAGTTGGATCTACATTCCGCGCCGATATGCGGTATCTCGATCGCTCTCTGTTCAGGCATTCGTTTGATGGAACTAGCAGCCATCGAATATTCAGCACGCGCCCTGGCCAACGCGATCGAGGCCGCGGCCAAATGAGCGCGTCCCCAGCGGGCTTCGATGCGTCAGGTAAGAGCCTGGCTGGCGGCGGCCGTGCGGCCGCGCAACCAGTTAATGCTCGCGAAGAGCAGCACGGCGAACACGATCAGCATCGTCGCCACGGCGAGAATCGACGGGTCGATCGAGTCGCGAATACCGCTCCACATCTGCCGCGGCACGGTTGTTTGATCCGGGCCGCCGATAAACAGAATGACGATCACTTCGTCGAACGAGGTCGCGAAAGCGAAGACGCTGCCGGTCGCGACCGCGGGCATGATGAGCGGCAAGGTCACGCGCCTGAATGTGACCCAAGGCGGCGCGCCGAGCCCGGATGCGGCACGCAACAGACTGTTATCGAACGAAAGCAGTGACGCCGTCACGGTGATCACGACGAATGGCGTGCCGAGCGCCGCATGCGCCAGCACCACGCCGGTATACGAGTTTACGAGGCCGAGCGGCGCGAAGATCAGATAGAAGCCCGCCGCAACGACGACGATCGGTACGATCATCGGCGAGATGATGAGCGGCATGATCAGCGAGCGCAGCGGAAACTGGGCGCGCGAGAGGCCCAGCGCGGCGAGCGTGCCGAGACACGTGGCGATCAGCGTCGAGGCCGCGCCGATGCCGATGCTGTTCAGCAGCGCCCGTTGCCAGTCCGCGCTCGTGAGCGCCTGCTCGTACCAGCGCAGCGAGAAGCCCTGCATTGGGTACGAGAAGTACGAGCCCGAATTGAACGAGAGCGGGATGATCGCGAGAATCGGCGCGATCAGGAAGAACAGCACAAGTGCCGTATGCAGCCGCACCCAGCGCTCGGCAATGCGTTCCGTCAGCACCTTGTTGCGTTGAACTTGCATGTCGTTCCTTCGTTGTGTGCGCGGCTCGACCGGGGCTCAACCGAAGCGCAAGCGGTCGATGCCGACGAGGCGGTTGAACAGGAAATAAACGATCGCCGTAAAGATCACGAGGTAGGCCGAGAGTGCGCCGGCGAGGCCCCAGTTGAGCTGCGTGTTGGTCTGCATCGCGATGAGCTGACTGATCATCTCGTCGCCTGCGCCCCCGAGCAGCGCAGGTGTGATGTAGTAGCCCAGCGCGAGCACGAATACAAGGAAGCAGCCCGCGCCGACGCCCGGTAGCGTCTGCGGCACGTAGATCCGCACGAACGCGGTGAACGGATGCGCCCCGAGCGATTGCGCGGCCCGCACGTACACCGGCGACACGCCCTTCATCACCGAGTAGATCGCGAGAATCATATAAGGCAGGAGCACGTGTGTCATACCGATCAGCACGCCCGCGCGGTTGAAGATGAGCGGCAGCGGATGCGTGGCGAGACCGAGGCCCATCAGCAGGCCATTGATGACGCCGCCGGGTTGCAGCAACACGTACCACGCGGTCGTGCGCACGAGCAGCGAGGTCCAGAACGGCACGATCACAAGGAGCATCAGGCGGTTGCTGCTTTTCGCGGGCAAGTTCGCGAGCAGCCATGCGACAGGATAACCGAGCACGAGGCATAGCAGCGTGACGGTGGCGCTGATTGAGACCGTGCGCACGAACGCCTGTCGATAGATGGAAGAGTTGTCCGGGACGAACGCGACCGCGCCTTGCGGCGTCACTTGCGCATCGACCGCGGCGAGCAGATAGTCCGGCGTCGGCGACGCGGCGGCGCGCTTCAGCAACCGCCAGGTCTCCGGTGAATTCCAGCGTTCGTCGAGTCCGACGAGCGCCGGTTTCCACGCGGGCGGCGCATCGACGGGCAGTTGGCGCGCGCTGCGCATCAGCAGGCTACGAAACTCGGGTTGAGCGAAGTTCAGCCGCCGCGCCACGGTACCGAGCTGTCCGCTCTGCTGCGCCTGTTTGAGCCCCGCAGCGAGCAAAGCGAACGTGTGTTCGTCCGGCACGCCGCGACCGTCCCACGCATCGAGCGCGCGCGTGAGCGCGGGCATGCTGTCGGGCACTTCGCGGTTCTGCACGCTGCGCGCGAGCAACAGCATGATCGGCGCAATGAACGTCGACAGCAGAAACACGAGCAACGGCAGCGCAAGCAACAGCGCTTGCATCGATGCGCGGCGGCGCGCCTTTTGAAATGACGCGCGACCGCCGGCTCTCGTCGGAGAGCCCGGGGCCGTGCCTTGGGCGGAAGCGGGCATGCTGGTAGTCAAGTTGAGCGCTCGTCGGACGATGGTGTTATTGCGTCAGCCACACCTGGAAGCGCTTGTTGATCTGGTCCGAGTTGTCGGCCCAAAAGTTCGCGTTGATCTGCAATGCACGGCGGAAGTTCGCGGGGGCCGTTGGCAGGTCGTCCAGGCGCTGCTTGTCGATGAGCGCAATCGCGTCCTTGCGCGGCGGTGCGTACGCGATGTACTTCGACAAGTCCGCATACTGCTTCGGCTGCGAAGCGAAGGCGATGAATTTCGCGGCAGCGTCGGCATGCTTCGCGCCGGTCGGAATGCCCCACCAGTCAAAGTCGTAGACTTGCGCGTCCCAGACGGTCTTGAATGGCTTGTTGTCCTTCTTCGCGGCATCGGAAATGCGGCCGTTGTAGGCCTGCGTCATCACGACCGCGCCGTCTGCGAGCAACTGCGGCGCCTGCGCACCCGCCTCCCACCACACGATGTTCGGCTTGATCGTGTCAAGCTTTTTGAACGCGCGGTCCACGCCGGCGGGCGTAGCGAGCACCTTGTAGACATCCTTCGGGTCGACGCCGTCCGCAATCAACGCCCATTCCATCGTTACCTTCGGAGACTTGCGCAGGCCGCGCTTGCCTGGGAATTTCTGCAGATCGAAGAAGTCGTTGACAGTGGTCGGGGCGGTCTTGAGCTTGCTCGCGTCGTACGCGTAGACCGTGGACCAGACCATGCTCGCGACCGCGCAATCGCTGATCGTGCCGGGGATGAAGTCGCTCGTCTTGCCGATCGTCTTCCTGTCGAACTTCAGCAGGAGGCCTTCGTCGCAGGCGGTGATCGCATCGTTGGTTTCGAGGTCGATCAGGTCCCACGTGGTGTTCTTCGCCTGCTCCATCGCGGAGAGCTTCGCGAGCCCGCCGTCATACGATTCGGTGGAAAAGCCGATCCCCGTGGCCTTGGTGAACGGTTCGAAATAGGCCTGTTTGGCCGCCGCTTCGTACGCGCCGCCGAAAGTCACGACGGAGAGCGTCTCCGCTGCCTGGGTGGTCACGGTGGCGAATGCGAGTACGGCGAGTACAGCGCATTGTGCTTGGATGAGAGTGCGCATGTCAGTTAGCTCCTGCTGGTGAGGTCGTGAGAATGGAAGATGCGGGCGGTGTGGATACGTGAATCGCGGGCGCGCTTCGCGGCGCACTCATCGCGAGAATCTTGCAGTCGTCGTGGCGCCAAGCGATCTCGATCGTGGTGCCGGGCGAAGGCAGCGCATGGCGCTGCGTGTTGGGCACTTTCACGACGATCGAATCGCGCGAGCCGAGCGTCAGGTGCACGCGATGATGGTCGCCGCAATACACCAGTTCCTCGACGCGCGCACGCACTACGTTGTTGTGTTCGTCGGCGTGTGTGCCTTCCGCGCTCGCGATATGCGCGCGTTCGGGGCGCAACGCGAGCATCGCTTCGTCGCCCGCGCGCAGGCCGTATTCGCAGCGGCCGCGAATGACGCTGCCGTCCGAGAGCGCGAGCGTCGCCCAGCCTTCTTCCGCATTGCCGACGCGTCCGGTCAACCCGTTGTTCTCGCCGACGAAGTTAGCGACGAACGCGTTCTGCGCGTTCTCATAGAGTTCGCTCGGCGCGGCGGCCTGCTGGATACGACCATCGGAGAACACGGCGACGCGGTCCGACATCGTCAGCGCTTCGGCCTGATCGTGCGTTACATAGACGATCGTGAGCGACAGCTCGCGATGCAGGCGCATGATTTCGTATTGCATGGTTTCGCGCAGGCGCTTGTCGAGCGCACCGAGCGGCTCATCCATCAGCACGACGCTCGGCTCGAACACGAGCGCGCGTGCGAGCGCCACGCGCTGCTGCTGTCCGCCGGAAAGCTGGGCGGGACGCCGGTTGGCCAACTGCGGCAGTTCGATCATCTCGAGCGCGCGCTTCACACGCGCCTTCTGCTCGACGCGGCTTACATGCCGCACGGAGAGCGGAAACGCGACGTTCTCCGCAATCGTCAGATGCGGAAAGAGCGCGTAGTTCTGAAACACCATGCCGATGTCGCGTTGGTGCGGCGGCTTGTCGTCGAGCCGACGGCCATCGAGGCGAATCTCGCCCTGGGTGGGCGATTCGAATCCCGCGAGCATCATGAGCGTGGTCGTCTTGCCCGAGCCCGAGGGGCCGAGCAGCGACAGGAATTCTCCCTTGCGCACGTCGAGATTCAAGTCTTCGACGACGTATTGGACGCCGTCATACGATTTGCTCACGCGCGAGAACGAAATGAAGGAAGGGTCTGACATCGTGATCGCGTCCTGTCGATGGTGCGTCGTAATCAATGTGTGCCAAGCTCTGTCGCGACGATTTTGCTAGCGACGTAGCGCGCGAAGTCATAGTTGGGGCGTTCGAGATGACTCAGGTGGCCGGGCTTCGCGAGCGGCGCATGCACGCCGCGAAAGACGGCTTCCACGCCGCGTCTGTCTTCCGCATTCACCTCATCGAGCAGTTTCTTCAACGTGGTCATGTGTGCGTTGGCCTCGGGGTCCGTTATGAACTCCGGCGCAAGCCCGCCGCCGAAGCGGATATGCACGCGCCCCACGCCTTGAGGTTGCAGCACCAAATACCAGAAGTAACCCGGTGTGAGCGTGACAAGATGCGTCGGGTAGATCGCGAGCAGTGCTGTGGTCTTGCGCCAATGCCCCGTGAGACGCGTGTTGTTCGAATGCGCATTGCCGATGGGCAAGGACGCTTCTTTCGTGATCCAGTGGTAGTTGAAGGCCGGATAGCCCGGCGGGCATTCCATTTCTTCGAGCCGCGAGTGCGGTCCTACCGTCGCGCGATGCAGCATCGGCAGGTGATAGCTTTCCATGAAATTTTCCGCGAGGATCTTCCAGTTCGTGTCCCACACATGCTCTTCATGGAAGGTTTCGATGTAGTCCGACATACCGTATTGGCCGATGAGCTCGCTCAAACTGGAAAGCTGCGTATGCACGGGCGGCGCGTTTTCGTCGAGCGTTACGTACAGCCAGCCTTGCCATTCTTCGCAACGCACGGTGGGCAGCGTGTAGCTTTCCTTGCAGAAGCCCTGTTGCCGGTCCATGAGCGGCGCGCCTTGCAGCGCGCCGTCCAGCGAATAGTTCCAAGCGTGATAGGGGCAGACAATGCGACGCACATTGCCGCGTCCTTCGAGCAGCACCGACATCCGATGCAGGCACACGTTCGACATCGCCTTGAGCTGCATCTGTTCGTCGCGCAAGACGACGATGGGTTGCGCTCCAATGCGCGCCGTCAAGTAATCGCCGGGCGCCTTGAGCGTGCTGGCGCGACCGACGCATTGCCATTCCCGCTCGAAGATAGCGCGCTCTTCCAGCGCCAGGAATTCGGGCGACGTGTAGACACCGGGCGGCATTGCATGCGCATCGCTGAATGACCGTTCGCAACCCGTCCGCAGCTCGTCGATAAGCGCTTGCACCGCGATCGTCCTTGCCGGGTTAACCATGGTGTCCCCCTTGATTAATCACAGTATGAGCGTATGAGCGCTACATCGCGAGGCTTTGCGGCGTAGCGCTCAATATGAACGTTAATCTACCAAGCCAAATTGCAAGGCAAAATATTGTTTTCAGATACAAAGCAAAGCTTTTACCTATGCAGATTGCGCGGGCGCGAAACAGACGATTGCACGTTGTGAATCATGCGTCGATGTGCAGTTGCCGGATATAGGTTTCGCAGAACGACGCAAAGCGTTGCACAATCTGGCGCGGCTTCATTGCGCGCGATTGTGCGATGCCAAGCATCGTTGCGTTGACGTTGTCTTTGAAGCGTTTGATGACGAACTCTTCGCCATCCACGGTGCGATTCGACTTGAGCGGAAAGTTGAGCAGGCTGTAGCCGAGACCGTTGGCCACCATGCCGCGCACGACTTCCGGCTGCGACGAACGGAACGCGGGCACGGGGCGACTGCCCGCCGCATCGAAGAGCGCGGCGAAATACTCGCGGCTGTGCGGCAGATCGAGCATCACATAGGGCTCGGGAAGGAGGTCTGCGAGCGATACCTTACGCACGCGTGCGAGCCGATGCGTCTTCGGTAGGATCGCATACGGCGGCAGCGAGAGCAGCGGCGTAAAGGCGATGCCCTCCGTCAGGTCGAGGCTGTATGTGAGGGCGATATCGAGTGAGCCGTCGTGCAGGCCCCGCAAGAGGCCGTCCTGATTCGCCTCGACAGTGCGAAACGAAATGCCTGCGTGCTCGCTGGTGAAACGGCTGATCAGCGCCGGCATGAGCGGTGGCGCGAGTGAGACCAGACAGCCGAGCGCGATGGAGCCCGTCATGCGGCCATCCATTTCCTTGGCGGTCGTCTGTAATTCTTCCGCGATCTTCAGCAGATTGCGCGCTTGCCCGAGCAGATCGCGTCCCGCTTGCGTGAGCGAGAGACCGCTTGCGTGATGCCGGATGAAGAGTTGCACGCCGAACGACACTTCCAGGTCCCCAAGCGCTGTCGAGATGGACGGCTGCGAGATGTGCAGACGCTTCGCGGCGGCGGTGAAGGACAGCGCTTCGGCCGTGACCACGAAATAGCGCAACTGGCGCAACGAATAGCGCAACGGGTGATTTTCCATCGACGCCGCTCCAATATTCAAGGTCTTCAATGGGAAGAATTGTAAAGCGGTCAAAAAGACCTGCATAGGAAAACCCGATGCTATGCATTTTTTAAATATATTTTTCAGATTCTGAACGGGCGCGTAGATTTTCCCGAAGACGAACCGAAATAATCCGCCTCTTCAGAACAGAAGGACAGAGTCATGACAGTGGAAAGAACGTCAATCGATACGCTGGTGGTCGGCGCGGGCCAAGCCGGCATCGCCATCAGTGAACATTTGAGCAGGCTCGGCGTGCCGCATCTCGTACTGGAGCGAGCTCGTATCGCCGAGCGCTGGCGCACGGGACGCTGGGATTCGCTGGTTGCCAACGGTCCTGCATGGCACGATCGTTTCCCCAATCTCGAGTTCGCGGACGTCGACCCGGATGCATTCGCGCCAAAGGAGCAGGTCGCGGACTATTTCGTCGCTTATGCGAAGAAGTTCGAAGCGCCGATCCGCACCGGCGTAGAAGTGAAGCAGGTCGTGCGCAATGTGGGGCGGCAGGGGTTCACCGTCGAAACCTCGGAGGGCACGATCGAGGCCAATCGCGTGGTCGTCGCGACGGGACCTTTCCAGCGCCCCGTCATTCCGCCGATCGCGCCGCAAGATTCGAGTCTCACGCAGATTCATTCCGCCGACTATCGCAATCCCGGGCAATTGCCCGAAGGGGGCGTGCTGGTGGTGGGTGCAGGATCGTCCGGTGTCCAGATCGCGGACGAGTTACAGCGAGCTGGCAAGCGCGTCTATCTGTCGGTTGGCGCGCATGATCGTCCGCCGCGCGCCTATCGCGGTCGCGATTTCTGCTGGTGGCTAGGCGTGCTCGGCGAATGGGACGCGGAGGTCATGAAGCCCGGCCGCGAGCACGTCACCATTGCGGTGAGCGGCTCGCGTGGCGGTCACACCGTGGACTTCCGGCGTCTCGCGCACCAGGGCATCACGCTCGTCGGTCTCACGAAGTCTTTCGACAATGGCGTGGCGAGCTTCGAAGCCGATCTGGCGGCGAACATCGCGCGCGGCGACGAGAACTATCTGTCGCTGCTGGACGCGGCCGACGCGTACGCCGAGCGCAACGGTCTCGATCTTCCGGAAGAGCCCGAAGCGCGCGTCATTCCCGCCGATCCGGAGTGTGTCGTTCATCCATTGCATGATCTCGACCTGGCGAAAGCCGGCGTGACCTCGATTGTCTGGGCAACCGGCTATGCAGTCGATTTCGGCTGGTTGCATGTCAACGCCTTCGATGAAAAGGGTAAGCCGATGCATCAGCGCGGCGTATCAAAGGAGCCGGGCATCTATTTTCTCGGTCTGCCCTGGCTGTCGCGTCGTGGCTCGGCATTTATCTGGGGCGTGTGGCACGACGCGAAGCACGTCGCCGATCACATCGTCACGCAGCGCAAATATCTAGCGCATTACGACGAATCGCAGCGCCAAGCACCGAGCCGCGGCGAGGAGAGCGCTGGAAGTACCGATGGCGCATCCGCCGGTTCATGCGTCCATGATAAGGTCGGCGAGACGCGCGTGAATTGATCCATACGCCTTGTTAATCCGCGATCTATTTCTTTCCAGCATTAAGGTGCATTGATGAGCCAACCTACGCATACCCGTATCCGCATGTTCAACACCAAGGATACCTATCCGAACCAGACGCTCGACAACGATCTTTGTCAGGCCGTGCGCGCCGGCAACACGGTCTATGTACGCGGCCAGGTGGGTACGGATTTCGAAGGCCGTCTGGTCGGCCTCGGCGATCCGCGCGCCCAGGCCGAGCAGGCGATGAAGAACCTCAAGCAGTTGCTCGAGGAGGCTGGCAGCGATTTGTCTCACGTCGTCAAGACGACGACTTACCTGACCGACATCCGTTACCGCGAGCCGGTCTATCAGGAAGTCGGAAAATGGTTGAAAGGCGTATTTCCCATTTCCACCGGACTGGTGGTGGTCGCGTTGGGTCAGCCGCAATGGCTGATGGAGATCGACGTTATCGCCGTCATTCCAGATGGGTGGGCGCGGCCGAAAGCCTAAGGAGCGGGACATGACATTCTCTATCGTGGGACGTTGTCACCAATCGGGGCAGCTCGGTATCGCGATCAGTTCTTCGAGCATCGCGGTGGGCGCTCGATGCCCGTGGGTGCGGGCAGGCGTCGGCGCGGTGGCGACCCAGAACGTCACGCTGCCTGCACTGGGTCCGCAGGTTCTTGATCTTCTGGAGAGCGGGCAATTCGATCCCGCCGCCGCATTGGACCGTGCGCTCGGCACGAGCGAGTGGCGCGAATATCGGCAGGTGACGGTGGTCGATAGCCAGGGCCGTACCGGGTTCTTCAGCGGCAAGGAAGCGTTGGGCACGTATCACGCCGTCGCCGGCAAGCAATGCGTAGCCGCGGGCAACATGCTCGCCGGCGTCGAAGTGATCGAGGCGATGGTTTTGGCGTTCGAGCAGGCATCCGGTGCGCTTGCCGATCGGCTGCTCGCGGCCATGCATGCGGCAATGGCCGCCGGCGGGGAGGCGGGGCCCGTGCATTCGGCGGCGCTCAAGATCGTGGGCGACCAGAGCTGGCCGATGGTCGATTTGCGGGTCGATTGGGCGGATGACGATCCCATCGGGCAGCTCGACGGTTTGTGGCACGCGTATCGGCCGCAGATGCAGGATTATCTGACCCGGGCGCTGAATCCGACCGCCGCGCCCAGCTATGGAGTGCCGGGCAATGAATGACGGATCAAGCCGTGCGCTGCTGCTCTAAACACAGAAGGCGGCTTGTTGATTTGCGTGAAGTTTAGACCCACATTTGCATTTTTTGGTGACCCAAGCTACCGGCGTCATAGCGGTGCCCCATCTAGTATTTGAATCGACGAGCCGAGTCCGCGAGAAATGCAAATGTGGGTCAACCGATCGCGCATTTGCACAACCCGACAAAAAATCGCGTTATCTGCGGTCATTACGAGCAGGTCCACAGCTATTGCCGCTCCTTTGAGAATTGGCGGTGAGCCATTTCTACGAAGGATTTTGGATGCACTTCAGGTGCTCGAAGTGCGGTGCAATGACTAACAGAGCGATCACTAATGGGTGGCGTAATCGCTGCGGTGGAGAAAGATCCGATTCGGCCCGTCATGTTTCTGAATGGTTTAGCCGGTAGAATCGTTTGGCCCGGGGCACGGTCGAGCGTGCGAGCCGTAGCGAACGCGCCGTGGGCGGCCCGTCTCATGAAAGCTTATCTTGGAGAAGCTATGCGTAACGTTCGAAGCGTGTTGTGCGCTCTGGTGCTTGCCTTACCCCTTTGTGGCGTGGCACAAGCCGACATAATTGAGTCTTGGACGTCGGTTCACATGCCGTCGCCGCCGGCTTTGAAGACCGTCACTGTGACCGATCCTGCTCATACCGCGCTACTGCTGCTCGATTTCGACACCAGCACCTGCAACGAGAAGGAACGCCCCACCTGCGTGGCTTCACTGCCGTATATCGCCAACTTGTTGGGCAAGGCGCGCCAGGCGAACCTGATGACCGTCTACAGCCTGACCAGCACGGGTACACTGGCGGCGGTGCCGCCGGCCATCGCGGCTAAGGGTGATGAGAAGGTCGTGCAGTCCGGTGTAGACAAGTTCCTCAACACCGATCTCGAAGCTGCTCTGAAGACCAAGGGTATTCAGACTGTGATCATTGCCGGCACGGTGGCACACGGCGCGGTGTTGTATACCGCGAGCGAGGCGGCGTTGCGCGGCTTTAAGGTAGTGGTGGCGACCGATGGCATGTCGAGCAAAGAGCCGTTCGGCGAGCTCTCGACCGCCTGGATTCTCGCCAATGCGCCGGCCAGCATGACTCGGAATATCACGCTAACTCGCTCCAGCATGATCACGTTTCCGCAGTAAGCGATGCTTGGTCTGCGAGATTTTTTAGCACGATACGCAAGAGTGACATAAGTTGCTTTTGCGGCTCAGCAGTTTACCTCCGGGAAAAGCGAAGGCCTGATATGGGTCGCACTGCGCCGGTCGCGTCGGGCAGCACGCGGCCGAGGCTGTGTCAAAACGGTAAATCTCAAGGTTTTGAGGGGGCGCTTTACCGTTGCCGACATCTGCCGAAGCCGTTGTGAGCAATTCTCGCAAGCCAACTTCGACCGCCCTCGATTGAAGCATGCGTTTTGACACAGCCTCGGCCGAACAGGTTGCGCAGTCCGATGCGCTCGATGAGCAGACGCCAGTTCATGTTTTACTGCTGAGCGTCGTTGTACTGGTCGCCAGCGCAAACAGCGTTGCGATGCAGAATCCAGCTCCTGCATAAAACGTCGTGCTTGCTCCAAACCGGTCCCAGAGTCCGCCCGCCACGACACTCGCAACAAGCATCGCAAGTCCGCTCATTAGATTGAAGAAGCCGAAAGCGGTGCCTTTCAGCTCGGGCGGCGCTGATTTCGCAACCATGGTCGCGAGCAGGCCTTGAGTTAGCCCCATATGGAGCCCCCATAACGCAACGCCGAGCAGCACGACTGGCCAGTGACTTCCGTGCGCAAGCACGACATCCGACGCGATCAGCACGACGAGACCAATGGCCAGCAGTCTGGTGTAGCTCATCGAGTCGGCTAGCTTGCCAAAGGGGTAAGCCGACGCTGAATACACCAGGTTCATCACGACCATGACGAGTGGCACCAGCGCCACGGGTACGCCGCCCTGCATGGCGCGCAAGACGAGAAACGCCTCGCTGAATCGTGCGAGCGTGAACACCGCGCCGATAAATACGACCCACCAGTACGGCTTGCTGAGCTTCTTCAGGTTTTCTAGCTTCAACGGATTGACGCGCTTCGCACCCGACTGACGCGCCGGCTCCTTAACGCCCAATACAAGCACCGTCACGGCGACGATGCCTGGAATCACGGCCACCCAGAAGACCATACGGAAGTTGTTTGCCCAAAGCAGCATCAACGCGACGGCCAGCAACGGGCCGAGGAAAGCGCCGACGGTATCCAGAGACTGGCGCAGGCCATACGCGGCGCCGCGCAGATGCGAGGGAGTGATATCCGCTACCAGCGCATCGCGCGGCGCCCCCCGTACACCTTTCCCGATTCGGTCCGCGACGCGGGCCGTCAGGACAATTCCCGCCGTCGGCGCCAGTGCAAACAGCGGCTTGCTAAGCGCACCCATGCCATACCCAACGACAGCGAGCCATTTCCGGTTGCCAAGATAGTCGCTCAGCGCACCGGAAAAGATTTTCACGACGGACGAAGTCGCTTCCGCAACACCTTCAATGAGGCCAACCATCATGGCGCTCGCACCCAGACTTGTCACCAGGAACATCGGTAGCAGACTGTGGATCATCTCCGACGAGATGTCCATGAACATGCTGACGAAGCCCAGCATCCAGATACCACGGGGAATCTGGATGAGTGTGCTGGTTCGAGGCTTGATGTTGGTCTGCATTTTTCTCGACCCTGGCTGATTAGCCGGACGCGTGATGTGTTCCCTGATATTCAGGTCCCTGCTCTGGCTGTGTGACTTACGAAACCCGACATTACGTTCGGGGCTTCTTTTTGTTCTTCCGCATCTGCCGAGCTATGTCCGGGCCCGTCTCAAACGAAGAGCATTGCCTATCACCGATACCGAGCTCAATGCCATTGCCGCGCTTGCGAGAATCGGGCTCAGCAGGATGCCCAGCCACGGATACAGTACGCCCGCTGCGACAGGGATTCCAATCACGTTGTATGCGAACGCGAAGAAGAGGTTCTGCCGGATGTTTTTCATGGTCGCGACACTTAGGACCCTGGCTCGTGCGATACCTCGCAGGTCGCCTTTGACCAGCACTACGCGGGCACTGTTCATGGCTACATCGGTTCCGGTACCCATTGCAATTCCCACATTAGCCTGAGCCAGAGCTGGTGCATCGTTGACACCGTCGCCCGCCATCGCAACAACATGCCCTTGCTGCTGCAACTCCTGTACGTGCTTGTATTTATCCTGCGGCAGCACGCCGGCCTTGACGCCATCGAGCGCCAAGGTTTTTGCCACTGCATTGGCGGTGACAGGGTTGTCGCCAGTCAGCATAATGATTTTGATACCAGACGCCCTCAGCAACTGAACCGCCTCCTGTGTTGTCGTCTTGACCGGGTCGGCCACGCCGATATAGCCCGCGAGCCTTCCGTCGATTGCGAGGTACATGATTGTTTGACCAGCTTCCCGCAGCCGGTCCACATCTATGCTCACGGCGGCCCAATCGACTTTCGCATCGTCCATGAGCGCCGTATTGCCGAGCAATGCAACGTGACCATCAATCCGGCCGCTCACACCTTTGCCGATGATTGCGTCGAATGCCTCAACCGGCTTCGTCTGTGCCTTTTTCTCCTGCGCCTGCGCAACAATGGCCTGTGCCAAAGGGTGCTCGCTCGGCCCTTCAAGACTGGCCGCATAGCTCAGGACGGCAGATTCCGACTGGTTCGCTAGAGCCACGACGGTTTGCACGCGAGGCTTTCCTTCCGTGAGGGTGCCGGTCTTGTCGACCACCAGCGTATCCACTTTCTCCATCAATTCGAGTGCTTCCGCGTCCTTGATGAGAATACCCTCTTTGGCGCCGCGCCCGACCCCTACGATGATCGAGACAGGGGTTGCCAGCCCGAGTGCGCACGGACACGCGATGATGAGAACACTGATGGCGACGACCAGTGCATTCGCGAGCGCCGGCGCGGGTCCTACGACGGCCCAGACGGCGAACGAAACCGCCGCGATTGCGAGAACCGTCAGCACAAACCAGCCCGACACCTTGTCAGCCAGCTTCTGAATGGGAGCACGGGACCGACCTGCCTGCGCGACCATCTGGACAATTCTTGCCAGCAGCGTATCCGAGCCGACCTTTTCCGCCCGCATGAGGAACGTTCCGGTCTGATTGACTGTCGCGCCGGTAACCTTGCTGCCGGCTACCTTTTCCGACGGAATGGATTCCCCGGTAATCATGGATTCGTCAACGCTTGAACCTCCGTCTGTGACGACGCCATCGACCGGAACCTTCGAACCCGGTTTGACGCGGAGTACGTCGCCTACAGCAACCTCTTCCAGCGGTACCGCCTCTTCGGTCCCGTCAGGCTTTACCCGAATCGCCGTGTGCGGCGCCAGTTTGAGTAAATCCCTGATAGCACTCGACGTGCGTGAACGCGCGCGGAGTTCAAGCACTTGTCCGAGCAGAATAAGCGTGACTATGACGGACGCGGCTTCGAAATACAGCGGCAACTCATGCCCGCGCCGGAACGCCTGTGGCAACGTGTCGGGAAAGAACAATGCAAACAGGCTGAAACCGTACGCGGCGCCCACGCCCAGTCCGATAAGACTGAACATGTTCAGTTGCCACGTCCTGAATGATTTCCAGCCGCGCTCGAGAAAAGGCCATCCAGCCCACAGGACGACCGGTGTGGCGAGTACCGCCTGGACACATTGCGCCCACGACGCAGGCATCCACGCAGGCATCCAGTGTTGCAGCGCCAGGCGGGTTCCGACGCGGTTCACAGCAGCGCCGAGGTCATAGGATGAAACCATCGGACCCATGGTCATCACCAGTAGCGGTACCGACAGCACGAGCGCGACCCAGAAGCGATGCGTCATCGATTCGAGTTCGACGTTCCGTTCCTCAACCGCGAGCGGGGTCACAGGCTCGAGTGTCATGCCGCAAATCGGGCAATTGCCCGGTGCCGACGCTCGTATCTGCGGGTGCATCGGGCACGTGTAGACGATGCCCGTCTCGCCTTGGCGTTGGACTTCAGACGCTTGATTGGAGCCGACGGCGGCGTGGGCGTGTGACTCACACATGGAAAGCCCTCCGCGACGCGCTATTGGGCGTGCGCAGTATCGCTGCTGGATAACCTGGGGAAAAAGCGCGGGATACGTGCGGCGTAATGGAGCCAGGCTTGCCCGAACCGATCTTCTGAATCATGCTCCTCCCGCCGCGCAAGGTGTACATACATGGCGACAAGAATCGGGAACATGACGAGTGTGACCAGCGGCGGCCACTCCAGCAAAAAACCCGTCCAGAACGGCCGTGTGTCCTGCGAAGGTATGTTCACACTGAACTCCTCGACGCCCGCACCGTCATTTGGCGGTTGGCGCACTTTCGATGGACTGTCTGTCCATCATCATGGTCATCATCATCTGCATCATGTCCATGCGTTTTTCCATCATGTCATGTCGCATACCGTTTGAGCCCATACCGCCGTGAGGATGCCTCATGGCGTTCATCATGGCCATCCCTTGTTGCATCGCAGGCATTTGCTCGTCCATCAGCTTTGCTCTTTCTTCTGGCGTCTTGGCAGCCATCATCCGCTCGTGCATGTCCTGCATTTTCTGCATTAGTGCGTCGGAATCGCTGAGCGCTTTCGGCTGCGCCTTGGGAGACGTTTCGGTTTGTGACGCAGCCGTGCCGTGGCCGTGCTCGTCAACTGCCGGTGAAGCTGCTTGCGCGGCACCAGCCCCCAAAGTGAGCGACACCGCTATCAGCGACGTCACCAGCGAAGCGAGCGACGGAAATTTACGTTGGCAAGTCATGTTTTACCCCTCGGACGACCGTTTACATACGACTGACTATAGTGCCGTGCTCGCGGGGCCATTTGACCTAACGCAAAGAAGATGCATCGAAGCGAATAGCAGCCTCGACATATTTGTTGAGATCATTCGCGCAAATAGTTACCGTCTCACCTACACGGTTCCACGCTGAACCTCCAAGGTGAACTCGAAGGTGGACGGACAAATTTTCTCGGACCAAAGCAGCCCTTGTAAGCAAGACCGGTCTCCGTTTGTGTGACACGATGTACGCCGACAGCGACTCCTCGTTAGCATCGGCAATGAAGAAGTCCGAGAACGTGCCCCGTCTCTGCTGAGCAATACGCCATGCTGCCAACGGGCCGCCGTCCGGAAGAGTCTCCTCGGGGCAGTTGTCTTTTTTGGCAGTACTGGCGCGGCAGTCCTCGGGCTGATCTACTTCGGCATCGCGTTCCTGAGCGCTGTATTCCAGACCTACGCGACAGACGTCGCGCCACTCCGTCATCGTCCTGACCCACTTACGGCCAACATCATGCTGGGCATACTTCTTATCGCCAGCCCCATCGCAGGAGTGAAGGTTTGGCGCAACGTTAAGCTGGGCGAAATCATCTTTGATTTGCCGAAGCGCTCGCTCAAGCGACTGGTGCTTCAACGGCAGTACGTCGCAGACAGCTTGCGGTCATGACTTTGAGAAGCGTGAGGCACGGTACAAGCTGCTCATGCTCACGGCAGAGGAGGGCAGCGTACTCAGCTATTACCAGAACACACTCAACGTAAAGGACAGAAACCGGACGTTTATTCACAGCGATTTTTGTAGGGCCTACGTGTTGAACCTTCGGCCCCTCATGTATCCGCGCTGGTTCGCCGCATGTTTTATGGAAAGTTGCAGCGGGGAAGCAATGTGGGCCTACTACGGCGACTCGCATAAAGGTGTCCGCCTCAAGTACAAAACCTCGGCCGACTCCGCAGGTAAGCCGTCGCTGCGAATCAATATCCCGGTTGGATTCGCTGGCAATATCATTTTCAGCTACGTCAATCTTCAGTTCCTGCCTGTCACCTACGAGGCGGCGCACCTCGAACAGAACTTCTTCGACACGCTACCGTCGCGCGCGACGCTCGAGGTGAAGCAACCGTAGCGCGTTCGCGGTTACAAGCACAGTTGCGCCGGTATCCGCGAGAATTGCCATCCACAAACTGGTGACACCGAGCAGCGTAGTGCACAGGAAAACCGCTTTCAGTCCAAGCGCGAGCGATGCTGATCAGAGCCGCCACGGAGTATGCCCATTGCGCGAGGGCGGGCTCGATGTGCACCACCGCAAACGCGCTCCCGAACATCGCCGCGATGGCCAGCACAAGGTAAGCCTTACGCCCCCGCCACCACGACGACCGAGGGCTACCCGCCAAACCAGCGGCAGCGACTGTCCTGTGCGAACCGCCACCAACCGGTGTAAAACCCAGCGCGCGGAGCTTACCCTCGATCATGGTCGATGAGGTCCGGTCTCCGTCGAATCTCAGGGACAGACTCTCCTGACCGTAGCTGACGTTGATGTCGCTGACGCCAGGCAACCGTTCATTGCGTTTTCTATCTTGACCGCACAGGCGGCACAGTCCATTCCCTCGATGCGCAGTTTCAGTGAGTCGGGAGCGTTCATGGTGTTATGACCTCGACGAATATCTTCAAGTGGAGCGCAAAATCCGGGATTTACAGGCGCTGAAGACAGAACTGGATAATCTGATCGATCAGTGCAGTTGCGGAACGGTCGCAGAGTGCCGAATCATCGAGGCACTGTCGCCGGCGGTGTAGCGATTGCTCCGGTATATTGTGCAAAGAGCCGGGGCGGTAGGTCCGACAGACGAGATTCAAAGGAAAACGCGATGCAATCGAAGACCCATTGGGAAAAGATCTACACGACGAAAGCGTCGACAGAAGTCAGTTGGTATCAGCCGCACGCGGCGCTGTCGCTGGATCTGATTCAACGGATCGGCGTCGGGCCGGATGCCACGATCATCGATGTAGGCGGCGGTGCGTCGACGTTGACCGATGATCTGGTCGCTCACGACTACCGCAACCTTTCTGTGCTGGATCTCTCCGGCGAAGCGCTGGCCGTGGCACGCAAGCGGCTCGGACAGAAATCCGGCCTCGTGCAGTGGATCGAGGCTGATGTCACTTCCGCACCCTTGCCAGAACGGTTCTTCGATGTTTGGCACGACCGGGCCGTATTTCACTTTCTCACGGGCGAGGCTGACCGCCGCGCGTATGTCCATCAGGTCATGCGGGCGGTGAAGCCGGGCGGGCACGTCATAGTCGCCACCTTCGCTCCCGACGGGCCCGCTGAATGCAGCGGTCTTCCTGTGGTCCAGTACGACGCCGATTCTCTGCATGGTGAATTCGGCCCGGCATTCGAACTGGTTGAACACGACGAAGAAGCGCACGTTACGCCGGCAGGGCGCGTTCAGCATTTCACCTATTGTCACTGCGTCAAACCGCATTGAGTCGAAGCGATCATGAAGACCGCGCACGTTGGAGCATCAGGCGATGGCGTTGTCGCCGTGCTGCCAATCTCTCGCTTCTACAGCATTCACACGATGACGGAAGTGATGCCGTAGCCGCACCGGCGCGATGCGGCGCCGCCCGCTTGTTCAATGGCTTGGGCGACGGCGGCAAACCGGCGCTTACCGCGTACCGACGCTGGCACGACAATGCGGAGGCTCCAAGGCAAGGTGCCCCGCATTGCCGTCCAACGAGCGTTACTGTTTCATCAACTTCACAATGGTCAGCGTCCCGTCGATGTTTTCAACGCGGACTTTGACCTTCTCGCCTTCCTTGGCCTGCTTGACCATCGTCGCATCTTTAGCCTTGTAGGCCATCGTCATCGCCGACATACCGATGTTCTTCAGCGCACCATGCTGAAGCGTCACCATGCCGCTCGACGGATCGACCTTCTTGACTACCGCATCGGTGAGCGCCGCGTTATCCGGCGCCATGGCACTCATTGGGCTGCCGTCCATCTTCATGCCGCCCATGTCGTCCGCTGCCAGCGCGGCGCCGGCGAGCGTGAGACC
>Ga0265338_10003492_pt1 | contig 22066 bp, 26 predicted proteins | sample 42126metaG_FD_193579 | JGI IMG/M metagenome (GOLD analysis project Ga0265338, IMG submission 193579) | Rhizosphere microbial communities from Carex aquatilis grown in University of Washington, Seatle, WA, United States - 4-21-26 metaG | ecosystem: Host-associated > Plants > Roots > Rhizosphere... | reverse complement strand
GCTTTCTAGCTGATCAGTTCCTGCCGTTCAGAATCATAACGCAGCGGCTCTTTCGTCACCGGGCAGACGAGAATTTCGAGCAATCTCGGATCGGCGCGGCGGATTGGTGCATCAGCCATGATCGCCTCAGTGTTTCGCCGCGGTTTCGATCTCGGCTTGCGGCATCGTGGCCATCTCCAGAAGCGCCATCAAGAGCTCCGCGCGCTCATGCAGATCGGGGGCTTCGAGGAGTGCCTGCTTCTCGTTGGCTGCAAGCGGGCAGATCATCGCCAGAGAAGAGATCAGCGTATCGTTGGGAGTACTCTGCACCGCGTTCCAGTCGGCGGTGATGCTCTGCAGTTTGAAATAACCACGCAGCACCTGCATCAGCCTGTCGCGATCTATATCGGGATCTGCGCTTTGATCGAGATCGCCGAGAAATTTCTCCCAGTCGGCTTTGGCGCGGCGGTAACCGCGTTCCACCGGCAATTCCTCGGTTATGCGAAAACGGCAAAGACCAAGCAAATTGATAAGGAAGCGCCCATCCTCGGTTTCGGTGAAAGAGGTGATGCGACCAGCGCAACCGATCTGATAAACCGGCGGCAAAAGCTCAGCATTCTCGCCGCCCGACGGCTGCACCATGCCGATGAGGCGCCCGCTGCCGAGCGCGTCCTCGACCATGGCAAGATAGCGCGGCTCGAAGATATTGAGCGGCAGCCGCCCGCGCGGCAAAAGCAACGCGCCCGAAAGCGGGAAAATCGGCAGGCTCGAAGGCAACGCCGAAGACGACATAATGACGGGAGGTTCGGTCGAGGCGCTCATGAGAACAGGATCGATGAAAGGCGCTTGCGCGCAGAAATCGTCAGGGGATCGGCGGGACCCATCGCCTCGAACAATTTGACGAGCTGCTTGCGCGCGGCAGCTTCGTTCCAGGTGCGGGCGCGGCGAACGAGCTCCAGCAACTGATCGACCGCCTGCTCCTTATGGCCTTCGGCGTAATGGGCAAGCGCTAGATCAAAGCGCGCCTGATGATCGGCAGGATTTTGCGCAAGTTTCACTTCAAGCTCTGCCGCGCTGCCCGTGGCGGCCGATTGCTCGGCGAGCTCGATGGCGGTTTTGACGGAATCGAGCGCCTTATCCTTGACGAGCTCGGCGGGCGCCGCAGCCAGCATTTCTTTGGCTTTAGTGATTTTCTTTTGCGTCACAAGGCAGCGTAAAAACCCTGCAAAAGCACCGGCATTGGCGGGCTCGGATGCAAGAATATCTGCATATATTGATTGCGCGGTTTCCATCTCGCCTTGCGCGAGCAGGCCGGCTGCCTGCTCCAGCGCGGCATCGAAGCCGGCATCGGGCGCAGCTGTGCTCCCTGCTCCGCCAGCGGCTTTCACGAGCCGGTCGAGCCACGATTTGATCTGCGCCTCGGGCAGCGCGCCCATGAAGCCGTCGAGCGGGCGGCCCTGAAAGAATGCGAACACGGCTGGAATTGACTGAATTTGCATCTGCTGAGCGATTTCTGGATTCTTGTCGATATCGATCTTGGCGAGGCGCACGGCGCCTTTATACGCGCGCACAGTTTTTTCGAGCGCGGGGCCGAGCTGCTTGCAGGGGCCGCACCACGGCGCCCAGAAATCGACCACGACGATCTGCGCGCGTGAAGCCTCGATCACCTCGGCCATAAAATCCGCGAGGCCTACATCCCTGACGGGATCGGCGACTGCAGCGCCAGGATCGGGCGCATGCGCGAGGGAAGAAAGCGAAGGCATCTATAAAGTCCGTTGCCGCCAAAGCGTGGTGCAGTTCTGCATTCCTAAAGATTTAGGCGCACTTTGGCAAACGGCAAGAGGCCATGGCGGCGCAGCGAAACCCTGAAAATGCTTATAAAATCGCCCGCCGGGAGGCTTGCAAAGCAAGGCAAGGTCTGTATGATCCGGCCTCCCGGATTTGCCGGGGATTACCACGGATGCGGGTGTAGCTCAGCGGTAGAGCACGACCTTGCCAAGGTCGGGGTCGCGAGTTCGATCCTCGTCGCCCGCTCCACTTTTTTCAATAGGTTAGCCGCTTTCCTTCGGCCAAAACCGCCGAAAAATTATTACACCTGTAATAATCTGAACTTCAATAAGGGATTTTGTAAGGGATTTGGGGCACAAAAACTGTGAAGAAAAAATGTCAGAATCTAGCCTAATTCCCACAATCACAAAACTTGAAGCAGCCAATCGGCAACTTTGTACAGCAATTCGTATGTTTTTCGATAACGATGATCCTGTAGCAATTCATACCTTAGCTTGTGCCGCACGAGAAATTTACGAAAAGCGCTGCAAAGCTTCTGGCGTCACTCGTACTTTCGATTTTGTGCAAAACACGAATCCTTCGTACACAGAAAAACAACTATGGAATATTCTCAATAGTGCAAGAAACTTTTTTAAACACGAAGGCACAAGTCTCGAAGATGAAATAGAGTTTTCAGATGATATGAATGACTTTGCTATTTTCTCGGCCTGCAACGATTGCACAACCCTATGCCAACCAAATCAGCCTATAGAAGTACAAGCATATTCAATCTGGTTTCTACTGGTCAAAGAAAGATATGAGGAAGGTTCGGACCCAGATGATATCAAAATGGCTAATCAAATAGCCAATGAATTGGACACATTATTTCCCGGGGTAAGGCAAGCCAACCGAGAGGAGCAGAAACGCGTAGGAAGGCGCCTTCTTAACGATGCAGAGAATTTGGTTACTAATCGAGAGATTTCTTTGCCGTTAACTGGAACTCATTGAAGCTCATTATTGACGTGTTACAGCTAGATTTTAATTTATTAAAATCACTATCATTCGTCAGAAATATATTGTGCCCATACCTCATATGCGCCTCAAACGCTTGAGCATCCCTGTACTGTCTGATCTGGCCTTTGCTTAAGCTGCTGTAATCCCAGCCATTACAGGAGCCATTAGTTAATTGATGTAGTATCTGGTCGAGAGAGGCTTTTTCTTCTTCTGACGCGATACAATCTCCAGCTCCAATTTCGGATAATCCTACAGTAAAAAGTGAGCTAATCGCTTTTGTTTCATTGATCGTGGTTCCTCCATACATTCCTTGACCATACAATCCACAACCATGACCTGCACGCCGCGATTTCAAATCTTTTAAGACGTGTATTCTTTCTGGATATGGTTTGTTTGGTAAGAATTCCTGAAGGGCCGCCGAAGTTACAAAAACTTCGACAGGCATTCGATCAATGAAAACATCTAAGATTTCGTTCCAAGAAATTTCCTCTTTCCCAATGGGCACTAATATAGATGTGTCGACGGTTATTTTTGTTGGCATAATTTTAGATAACACATAATTTGTATATCCGCCAACGCACGGTAATAGATTTGAATAAATGCTTAAGGTTCAGGTGTAGAAATTCTCGATTTTATTAGATTTAACGATTTGACTGCCCGCTTCAAATAATCTGGCGCATGTTTGCCATAAACTCTTTCCACAGTTTTTTCGCTATCGCCAAGCAAGCGAGCAACTTCTGCCAACGGCACACCATCCATAACTAGCCATGTTGCCGACGTATGGCGAAGGACATGCGGACTCGCTTCAATACCGCAATCCTTACAAAGTTGTCTAAATCCCTTTTTGACCGAGATTACGGGCTTGCCGTTATATTCAATAACGTGATGGGTTAAGGCCAATTCACGGGCTTCACATAAGGCCACATAAACATCATCATTCATCGGCACAACAGCACGACGTTTATTGCCGTAACCTCGACCGAAATCTATGATGCGATGATTAAAGTCGATCTGCCGCCATGTTACATCTAATATGGCTCCTGAACGTGCCGCAGTGGACACAGCAATCGTTATAAACAACTTGATATGCGGCGACTTGGCCTTTTTAATCAAAAGCCCAATCTGTTCCCTCGTCAACCACAGATCACGCGGCGGCGGTGCCTTGACCGGCATAATGAATTGGGGCTGGCTTTCAATCCATCGGTTGCCCTCCGCATAGTGAATCGCGGCCTTAAGTGTTCCTAATTCGCGCAAAATAGTGCCGGGGCCGACGCCCCTGCTCTTTGCATACTCTTTCAAAAGGTTGTTGCTGATATGGCATGGCTGCAAATCTCCAAAGAACGGTTTCAGCGTTTTTAAAATTTGATCAATCTTCTCAAGTGAGCGTGTATTAACTCCATGCTCATCTCGATATCTTTGCAGAAGGTAAGAGAGGGTTGGCTCTTCTGGGGGAGCAGAATTCTTCAATCCTGCGATGAACTGGGCACGGTATTGTTCGGCAGCTTGCCAATCTGTTGTCCCCGTTGAAACGCGTTTTGTCTGCATGCCTGTGTTGGTAGCGGCTTCCCGTTCTGTCCATACGATGTAAATGGTTCCGTTTGAATGTTGCCAGAATCTATATTTCTCTTTGTTACTTGACATGCGGCCTCCTCAAATTCTTTGACAAAAATCACTGGGATACGAATGGCGGTTCCGATCCGCATATGGCGGAGCGCGTTAGTGTGAATGAGGTTGTAAATATGGTTCGGTGAGACGCCCCAATACCTAGCTAGCGATTGCACCGTGAAGTGTCGCTCTGGTATTGAGCCATGTTTATTATCCATGACTCCTCCTGCTTTAGTTTTTGCGGTTTTAAAAATTTAGTTCTGAAAACGTGCTATTTGGCACGGCCTACGAAGTTCTTATTGATCATCAGTTTTTGGATATGTAGTCTTTGGACATAATGAATGGCCTGTTGTTCGGCCGTCCAAAGCAGAACGGCGGTGTTAGGTTCGATTACGCGATAAATCCGCAAATTATGTTTCTTCAGGACGAACGAATCCGTCCGAACAAATTGATTGTTCATGATCCACCTGTCGTTATGTGTTGAGGGTTTGCGTTCGTTACATCGACAATTCGGGCCACAGCGCGAAGAAACGGCGCGGATTTCTACAGCCCCATGTTGCCCAATCAAGAACTGCCGCCGGTGGCCAGCCCTTTTTGCTGCTGACCGGCCTGAATGGGGCCGGTGCAGAAACAACCATCTCTCTTGATGGCTTGATGTAAGCTGATTTGGCCGGTAGCGGCCTTATCTGGCTGAAGTATCCATAGCGTCTCAACGTGTTCCGTGACGTTTTATGGCCACGACTGCGGCTCTTGCTGACATAACTACGTTTTCTCATACGTTTCGGCGTTGGCCGCTGTAGGCCTAATTCCTTTTCCATCTCCCGGCATACTTGCTTTGACTTGTTCCAGTGTTCTCCCGGCCAGACTGGACGACCGGTGTAAAGACTGACGCGGTTCCAGATGACATGAAAATGTTGCCGCCCATCCTTGATATGTTCGACAATCACGCGCTGATGATGGAACATCTTGTAGCCGTACTTCTCTTCACATCTTTCCACGATGGCTAAAACTTGCTTGTCGGTCAGGCGTTCGCCCTTCATTGGGTTGATACTGATATGATGCAACGGCTTGGTGCATCTCGTGTTACAGGCTACGACCCACATATTATGAAAAGCGTCATCTAGGTTCTTGGCACTGGGATCACTAATCTCGACAAGGCGCGTTTTCTCGTTTTGACCCTGTTCCTTCAGATATTCGGCTGCCGAGCGGTAGCCGCCCCTAATATGGCTTTTAATAATCATGGTTCAGCCTTTCCAGCAGCCAAGGCTTGTTTGACGGAGTTGTGAGCAGACAGAAGGGAGCGGGCGATAATCGCCAGCATGGAATTCCCTTGGTCTATGGATGCCGTCCCGCCATTGAGGTGCTTGGCTATCTGGTTCAGGTTCGTGCCCTGCTTGGTCAGCTCAAAATTGAGCTTGTGAAGCAGTTTGTTTCGTTCTGGATCGAGGCTTGGCAGCCGAAAAAGTGTCAGCCGGATGTAATTGGCGAGCGGCATCCGGACTTTTTCAGCTTGGCTGCCAATGTGATCTTTCTCTTCCTTGGTGAAACGGATGACAATCCGGGAAGTCCTTGATCCATCGAGCTTTAGCTCGCCAGAGTCTTGGCTGCCAGAATCTTGGCAGCCAAAACTCTCAACTTGCGCGCAGCTTTTACTTTTTGGCCTGTTTGGTTCTTTTCTGGCTGCCACGTCAGAAACAGGCATGGCTATAGGTTCGTCCTTATTCATAAGGCCTCCTTCAGACAAAAGAAGCCCATGAACGAAACGTGAGTTTCCGCTCTTGGACTGCTTCAGGTTTTTGGGTTCATTTGCCGGTCAATAATTGGCCCTAAGCCATCAGTGCGGCCCTGATGGGGGGTTACTTAAGCCTCAATCTTTTTTCTTGTGCTCACAAATCTCGATGGCTGACATATGCCATTTGATAGCCAGATGTCCGAGGCCTTTTCTAAGTGACTCAAGTGCCTTGGGACTCCAAACAACTTGGTCATGGCCGCATACACCCTCGACCACATTCCAATTATCATCGTCCAATTCGTTGTTAGCCTGTTGGATCATTTTTTCACTCATGGTCAATCTCTCGATGTTGAAGTTCGAATAGCGGCTCCCTCTATCTTTGCTTGCAGTTCGACATGATACTGAATGGTGATACGCCTCTTTGAAACGCAACCCGGCTTGATACTGCGGCTGGGCAATAATCTTTCGTTCCAAATAGATATCCAGCGCACACTCATAAACCGCACGGTATCTGTTCACGCCCCCGGCTATACTGACGGCAATAAGCCCCCCATTGTGAAAATGACGCTCCCTCGTTGGAGATATGCCGTTTTCTATTGTTACCCTGTGTTTCTGTTTGTTTCCTGTCATATGCCATTGCCTCAATATCTACTGGATAAAATGCGTCTTTCTCAACTCTACACACATGATAGCAAAAGTTTTCATAATAGTCAAGAATAATATTCATATTGGATGATATTATTTATCATATAGTATATTATATGAATTAAGACAAGGGCTTAAAGCTCAATAATATGGCTTAAAACAGCCATTTTATAGTTTTGAAAGTAATTCTACCGTTGAATTTTCCAAAAAAGTAGTTTATTGTATCCATCATGATAATCACTGGACGGCAAATTCGAGGCGCACGCGGACTACTCGGCTGGTCAATGGAAGAACTGGCCGACAAGACCGAGCTCACGCGCATTACCATTCGTCAGGTTGAAGATGATACGGTTCAACCCCAAGAAAGAACCCTGAACAAGATATTCGCTATCTTCGATAAGCATGGCCTTGAGTTTTTGCCTGAAGAAGGCGTGAAGATGCGGAAACAAGAGGCTCGCTATTATTCTGGCAAGGCCGGTTATCGTCAGCTCTTGGATCATATCTTTGAGACAATGAAAGACGGCGGCGTTATCCGCCAATTCAATTTTGGCGACCTTCGTTATCTACCAACGGAAGAAGTGTTTGTCGCCGAACATCTAAAGCGCATGTCATCCGTTAAAGGATTGGATGCAAAGGTTCTGGAACCAGCAAATGAGGATTCCGAGCAAGTCGATTATTGTAGATATCGCTATATGGACAAGAAGTTCAAGGATATGGCCCCTTGGTATCTCTATGGCGACTATCTTGTTCATTCTCTTTTTGAGACCGGCGGCAAGCGTGAATTTGTTACAGTTCATTCAAAGTTATTGGCTGAGCGTTATTTGAAAGAATTCGATATTTTTTGGAATTTCGCGGATGAACCCCGCAAGAAGAAGGGTAAATGACCAATATTGAGGGCTGGGAACAGCAACCGGGCGGTCTTTTATTAAAAGTAGACCCCTATGACAAAAATAACCCGGCTCACAAAATAGCCGCGCGTCATGCTATGCGCGACACGATCAATACCGTTTCTCTTGTTCATGGGGCGTCACTCAACGAAAACGGTTTTCTTCGGAATTTAAGGCTTCTTGATGAAGCCGACGGCGAAGACCCCGATCTTTTACTTGAGCTACATTTCGCCAAGTGGGATGTATGTGAACGCAAAGCAAAGGCGATTTGTTTAGGTGCTTCGGTTGGCTGGTACACTTATGGATTCACGCTTGATGGTAAACTGGAACGTGGTCATTATTTGGAAGATTTTGCTGTCTTAAAAAGTCGCGCACGGGAATTAATACGCTCAAAGCCCAAGGGATTAGAGTTTCCGGAAGAAAGCCTTGCCGGATGCCTCGACCGGATCAGCTTCAAAAATATGCACGTCAAAGATGGCGTGATGTGCAGATACGGCGAGGTCGCACCTGACAATACTGCCATGATGCGGCAAATGGCCAATAATGGGGCTAATATGGGCGTGGGAGTGGATAGCGCCGTTCTTGAATATGAACGCCTTCCGGGTGGTTTGTTAGATTATCTGCCTGAGGAAGTAGAAGTCAGGCCAATTAAGTGGAAAGGTGTTGAAAGCAAAAGAAACTTTATTGTCCGTTGGAAACAAGATGGACACGACGTTCGCTTTATCATCACCAAAGGCCGCGCGACGGCCGCCGGGGTGCCAAGGATAGATATTCGGCCTTGGGATAATGGCAATCTACCTGATCCGCATGTGCTCGAAGGCGTTGTTGCCGCTACGTTGCGGGCAATCGAGCAAGAGGCAGGGAAAAGACATTGGGGCGCTCAGAAACGTCAGACGGCCCCCAGTCCGCTTATTTCGTTATGGGAGTCTCGCCCGGATATTCATAAAGCTCTTTTTAGATCGAACGCCGACATCATTTTCGTACCCCGTGCCGATGTGCTTAATTCATTTGATGCGCCCACGCCATCAATCCATGTTCACATTATCGGACAGCCGTATATGATCGAGGCTTTCAAGGAGTCTCAAAGGCGTTTCTTTGGCGATAGGCCAATGGTGCCGGGGATAAATAACCATGAAGCAAGAAATAAGCAGCAATTAATTGCATAAGGGGGATACCGTCGAACAAAATTAATCCGTCACGTTTATGTTGCTGCTATTAGGCTTTTTGCTATGGATGGAACAAATGCCCATGGTATGCCATTCTAGCCGATAATCATTAGAGCAAAAAGTGAGAATAGAATGTCATGGGACTTAAAAGAGCCAGTATGCCTTTCGCAAACCCGGCTTATGATCGCTTCACCAGAATTTGTTTATGACCAATTGTGTTACTATGGCGAAAATGTTGATCGTTGGAGCGGCAAAAAAGATTTGGAAAACGCCCTTCTCGGACGAAATGATAAGCTAATCAATCTGGCTTTGGCACAGCACGCAACAGAAAAAGAAATCATCTTCGAATTATATAATCGGGCCAGTAAAACAGAAACTGTTGATAAAGATTATGATTTGGGTATCCGTGTGGCCTGTCTCTCCAATAGACATTTTGATTATTTTAACTGGCCCAAATTTGACCTAAACGCAATCATGTCCAGAGGACTAACTGTTGAGTCTAGTGCATTGTTAACAAATCCGACAGCGCCCGATTCTTTATTGGAATCTCTTTTCAAAAAAAGCGATAGCTTTGCCCAAGTCGATGAAAATAATTGGATGCACATGATTATGGTGAGCTCAAAAAACGAACGGCTTAACACTGATAACAGTAATATGAGTGATCCCGATATGGGGCTTTGGAATATCCATAAAGCTATATTTCACTTTCTCGAAACCGCTCCCGTAACTTCTCAATCCGTACATGCGGCAAGTCGATTATTATACGCCTTAGAGCCTAAGCATTGCACTTGGCCAGATGAAATTTCCCATGTTCTCGAAAGGTGGCGACAAGCGGAAGTCAAAAATTACAAAGGAGAAGAAACCGAAGGTTGGTCAACGCATTTGCCGTTAAAAGAAGAACTAGCCTGTCTGATGGGCGCGCTTTATGGCCATAGAACGACGAGTCAGAAAGATAAGCCACGGCTATTTGGAACTGCTAATGACAACGATATAGCATTGCGCTGCGCTTATTATCGTTGCGCGACATTGAATGAAAAAGAAGTCATTGCCGGATTCGCAAAAGACAAAGATGTATTTCTCTTTGCCGCACTAAGAAACGATGGGCTTTATTTAAACAAAAAGACTCGCCCGCTGCTTGAGAATTATATCAGTGGCACTTTTCGCCATGAATACAAGCGTCGTTGCGAACAGCTGCATAAAGAATATAAATGGTTTGACCCGCGCCCGACAACTGAAACGGGACGCGATGTAATGGAGGATTTGAACACGGAACAAAGTCAGGAAATTACTTTGTTAGAGAATATCAATAAGCAAGCTGCTGTGCTCATTGATCGCATGGCCAGTTATGAACGCAGAGTTTATTGGGCCGTTCTTATTATCATTGCGGCAATATATTTTTTGCGGAAGTAAGGATTAATTAGGTGCTCTATGGAAAATAAACAAACGACGAAAATTATGAGTAAAGAAAAGCCTTTTGATGGCTTTAGTTTTGCCATACGCACATTTTGGGTCGAAGGCACAGAATTAACTGTTTGGAGGCGATGGTCTGGAAATTCTCTAGATCCCGAAAAGCCACGCAAACTCTCCACTTCTATTAGTGGGCAAGGAATTTTGGAGAAGGATTCAGTTTGCGTTATAGGCTCCGATAAACAAACAAAAGAGTTCAGCCTGACAATAACCTCTAATGAAGAAGTTGCTCAAGAATGGGAAAGGATTAAGGAGATTGATGAGATAGTCACACCACATGGCGATCAGACACCTGAATTGAGAATTAGAAAGCGCATATATGAGGCGCTCGATAATAATCCACCCACAGCTTTTTTGTTTTATAGCAACGGTGATTGGGAAGTCGGTGCTAAATCTGGTTGGGCGATGGAATGTAAGGTGCCGCTGTATGTTTTAGAGAAGTTAGAAAGTGATATAGAGTCGAAGAAAATTAAAAAAATTACGTTAGGAATAAAATGGGAAGCAGGTTTGGTTAAGGACGAGCATGACCCTCCTTCTGTTCCAACAACATGGGGGCTCTGGAAATTACAAGGAAAAGATGATCCTGAGCCTTTACATGGGCATGTAGAGTCAATTACATGGGTATTATCATCTGGGACTGCAAACGGCAGCTAGAAAGCTTTACGCAATTGTTGTTTCTCAAACAGCAAAAATCAAGAAATGAGATCATCAATTAAGTTACTATAGTCGCCTACATACTGAGATAAAATATTCTCTCTGCTATCGCCGGCAAAGTGCCTTGCCCCACTTTCTGTAAATAAGTGCATTAATAAATTTACGAAGCAAAAACACCATAAAGTTGTTTTGGCTAAGAAGTTTCTTTCAGTAAATCCAGGTTGGTAATCATCATCAGCATGAACTAAGAACTTGTCTCTTAGGTACCTTAACCTTTTAAGATTCTTCGCGTTAACCGTGGTAAATTCTGTGTATTCTTGTTTCATAAGTTTGATAACGACTTGGTCACATAAATTATCTTTATCAATTCTTTCTGAGGACAAAGTTAGAAAACCGTCAAAGTCGATCTCTTTTAAACGATCAGGTCTTTTGAAAAGCGCACTATGAGATTTATTTTGGCCTATGAAAGTCGCGGCGTCTTTTAGTAGTGAGTCAATATTGTATTGGCTTACTTTCTTGGCTGGATCAAATATAACACACAGCTCTATGTATAAGCCCCTTAGAAGCAAGCTATTAAATAAGGCCGTAAACTTTTTTCTATAGTTACGGTTTTCGGTTTTTTCCCACTTCTTTATTTCCTGAACTCTTTTGTCGAAAAAAACCTCAAGAAATTTCTCAATCTTTGCGGCATAAATAGTCCTGCTGTGTAGTTTTGAAGCCGATTGGTATAAATTATTCGCCGTTACCTTTTTCATTATCCATTCATCCTTCCTGTAGCTTTGTAAAGGATTCGCCCCTTCGTTACTACGAGCCATTATTACATTGTAATAAAATTCATGTGATTGTATGGGTTTTATACAGAATTTCTGAGAAGCCATGTGATCTAATGCGCTGATTAAATTGATCGCGTGGATCTTGCCAAGGTCGGGATCGCGAGTTCGAGCCTTCGGCCTTGATGCCTGCGCATCAAGCCTCGCGCCCGCTCCAATCTCTTCAGAGACTTAAAAAGCATATAGCGTTAGTAAGCGGTTAAAGGGCCCTTAATATTTAAGGGCTTTTTAGCGAATGCGTTCTAAATTCGAACTCAGCACAAGCTGAAATTTTTCGGTGTGCTTAGTAAAAGATTTTTCGAAAGGCTATTGCCGTGGCCGATCCAGAGCTTGCCCGCGAAGCTGCCCAGCAGACGGCAGAGGCTTGGGAGGGAGGGTTTCCTCTCAGCGAGGATCAGTACAAGAAACTAATCGACGATCTTAAGCCGGTCAACAATAAGGTAGTGTCTGACTATCTTCGCCAATTACATGAGCGGCGCGGCAAGGATAATCGCTTCCTAACCCCAATGGATTTTTATCACGTGTTAAATATGGTTGATGCAAATAGCAACCCGGCGAAAAAGAAACAGCCTAGTCAGCAGAAGCAGTCGAAAACGCCACCACAATCTCCAGATACCCTCTCGGTGATCGGGGCAGACGTAATGGGCGTTCTTGATAAGGCGCAGGATATTGTCGGAACAGCCATCGATTATGCCGCGATGAAAGCGGGTATTGCTAAATTCGGCGCAGACATAAATCAATATCATGATGACTATCTTGATCAACTCAAAGCCAGTGGAAAACCCGACGCAGAGAAGCCGACAGCGGGAACGCCGTCCTCTAAAGGTCTTGCGACATCGTCAACTTCCGCGCAATCTCCGGGTTCGCATGCGGATTCGCCTTCTTCAGGGCAGCCAAATTCAGCTCCTCGGTCAACCGTACAAACGACCTTCAAGCAAGAGCTGCCAAATCCACACGCACAAACCGTCGCCGGTCAACCCGGCAACGGTCCGTCAGACACGGGACGGCCGCAAGGTACGATGGCGGAAAAATTCGTTTCTAGCAGGAGTCCTATGTCATTCGCGGCTCTTGAGCAAACGACCGCCGATCTAGTGCATGTCGCCCAACTTGGTGATATATCCGAAATCATCGGCCTCTCTGCAAAAGTGGTGCGCGATCCCAACCACCCGCAAAATTTAACCGCCGTTTCGCGGCCGGTCGCTGAACCTTCAACAACCATCCCGGCGGCACCGGCAGTTCCTCCCGGCCTTAAGCCACCGAAACTTTAAGCGGCCTGCGAACCATGGAGATTATGGAAAATATGCAATAAGCCTTGGTATCTAATACGTTGATTGTGTTAATCGGGCGGTCTTTGCCAAGGTCGGGGTCGCGAGTTCGAGCCTTCGGCCTTGATACCTGCGCATCAAGCCTCGCCGCCCGCCCCAATTTTTCAATGAAGTAACGGCTTTTACAAGTTATCAATACTTATAAACCTAAGTTTTGCCCCATGCAGCCCCCTGATCCAGATAAAGAGGAAGAGCGTCTTGCTGCCCTCTATCGTTACGGCCTTCTCGATACACCGACGGAAGCCGCTTTCGACTCTATTACGCATGTCGCGAAGATCGCTTTGAATGTTCCCATCGCGCTCATCACCCTCATCGATAAAAATCGACAATGGTTTAAATCACGTCAGGGCGTCCGCGTCCTTGAGACATCGCGGGATATTTCCTTCTGTGCTCGCACTATCGAGGGTGACAAGCCTCTTCTGATACCCAATTTACGTAAGGATCCGCTATTTACAAAAAATCCTTTGGTGTGTGGTTTTCCATTTCTTCGTTTTTACTCCGGTGTCCCTTTGCGAACCAAGGACGGTTTTAATATTGGCTCCTTATGCATTCTTGGCTACCGATCACGACGCTTAAAAATGGAAGAGATAACCGTTCTTACCGAGCTGGCACGCCTCACTATGGATCAAATTGAACTGCGTCATATTGCCGATACAGACTACCTCACGGGCATTGCCACTCGTATCGCTCTCTTGAATGCAGGTAAACGTGAAGCCGAACGCGCTCGACAGACCGGCCAGCCCTTAAGCGTAGCTTTACTAGAAATTGATCAGTTCAAAGAGATCAGCAAAAAATTTGGTTACATTGTTAGTGACGAAATTTTACGAACCTTAGTGGATGGCTGTAAATCAGTTCTTAACGACAGTAACTTTTTTGCTCGCGTTGGCGACGGGCGTCTGGCCATTCTCTTTCCCGGAACATCATCTGCAAACGCTCAGGAGGTGACCGGCAAAATTATGTCCATAGTTGAAGAACTTCAGATCCCCAACGTGGCGTTCAAGAAGAAGCTATCCTGCCGCACCGTCGTGGTAGCCTATGCTTCTGACGACATAGATTTTAATTATTTCTATACCAGGGCAGAAATAGCCATGCAGAAAAGCGAGCGCAGCACTCCATCCTCATCGAAGGAAGAAGGCCACGCTACGTATAGCATTGGCAAGACGGACTCATTTTCTGACCCTACACAGGTGCAACAAAACTCCTGGGCACAAAAAAGTGCCTTGACGCTCTCTCGCCTTTGGCAAAAGCTACATTCTCTATAATCCATAACATCTAATAGACCGATTGCATTAAGGTCGAAGATCTTGCCAAGGTCGGGGTCGCGAGTTCGAGCCTTCGGCCTTGATGCCTGCGCATCAAGCCTCGTCGCCTGCTCCACTTTCAAAAGCTTGAAATTTCTATCGTTAATATTGCGCATGAAAGTAATTTGGCGCGGGCGTACAGAACCCGGATACTGTAAAAAGCCGTATTGGCGAGAATTTTAAGAGACAAAAATGATATTAACGATAGATTCCATAGAAGGCGCTTTGAGACCGGTGCACGAGGCTATCGCCAAAGCACAAGATCCGGAACTCAATCTAGCCGGGCTTGCCCTCCATCATTTTATACAGGGAGCAAAATTCGTGTCCGCCAAGCTGGCGCAGGAACTTGAACTGCGCATTATTGCTCAAGACCAAACAGCAGGTGAGACAACGGCAACAGCGGTTGCCGATGCCTATCACAGCATGCTCGGCAATCTAGCCGACGAGGCAAAACGGCATGTGAATAAAGTAATCGAGGTGGCGGGCAACGGCTATCCATCGGTGCGCAACGCCTGTCACGATGCAATCACTGAACTTGACCTCATGACGATGGCGCCAAAGCCACGAGCACGCGGCAATCTGTCCGAGCCGGGCAATGGTTCCGGTGGGTAGGTTTTTCACACCACCATCACCGTCGAGCCAGTGGTTTTGCGGGCTTCGAGATCGGCATGCGCCCGGGCGGCATCCTTGAGCATGTAAGTCTGGTTGACTTGCACCCTCACCGCGCCCTTTAGAACCACATCGAACAACTCACTGGCGGCATTCACCATATCCTCCCGTTTGGCGATATGCGTGCCGAGCGTCGGCCGCGTGAGATAGAGCGAGCCTTTTTGCGAAAGCACCGTGAGCGGAAAGGGCGCAACCGGCCCGGAAGCATTACCGAAACTCACCATCAGGCCGCGCGGCTGCAGGCAATCAAGCGAAGCCATGAAGGTATCCTTGCCGACCCCGTCATAAACCACCGGCAGCCCCGCGCCGCCCGTGATCTTCTTCACCTCGTCGACGAAATTCGCTTCACGGTAGAGGATAACATGATCATAGCCGTGCGCCTTCGCGAGCTTCGCCTTCTCGGCGCTGCCCGCCGTGCCGATCACGGTGGCGCCAAGATGCTTCGCCCACTGCCCCAAAATGAGGCCGACGCCGCCTGCTGCCGCATGAAAAAGAATCGTGTCGCCAGACTTTACGCGATAAGTGGTGCGAATGAGATAGTGCGCGGTCAGGCCCTTGAGCATCATCGAGGCCGCCTGCTTATCGTCGATGCCGTCCGGCAGCTTCACCAGCCGATCGGCCGGCATCACGCGCGCCTCAGCATAAGAACCGATCGGACCGCTGCAATAAGCGACGCGGTCGCCCGCGTGGAATTCGCTAACCCCAGGGCCGACCGCTTCGATTACGCCCATGCCCTCGCTGCCGAGGATTGCCGGCAGCGGCAGTGGATAAAGCCCGCTGCGATAATACGTATCGACGAAATTGAGGCCGATGGCGGTATGGCGGATCAGCGCCTCGCCCGGGCCAGGCGCGGGTACATCAACCTTTTCCCATTGCATGACTTCGGGACCGCCATGGCTTTTGATGCGGATGGCTTTGGTCATGCGCTTCCGTTGCCGCGAGAAATCAGGGAACGGTGAGATTAGCAGAAGGTCGTACGGTCAACAAATCAATGATCGATCAATGTTCAAGCCAGAAATTACAACTACGCATGCGCGGCGGGAGCATTGTGCTTACGCTTCAATCTATTCCACCAACTCCATCCTCTATCGATCTCTTCCGCGCGTTTGCGGCGCGCCACCTCTTCACCGCTCAATCTAACTCTGCGACGCGGTTTTTTCGGTGGCGGACCAGCTACTACTACTCCGCGAGGGCCACCCCAAGGTTTCATGATCGTTTTTCCCTTCTGGATAAATTCAGTGTTTCAGCCTGCAATTCATTTCACCATTATTTTGCATGTTATTACTTTCGTCAAGCAAATGACGTAACAAGATTAACCACAGTTGCACAAAAACGACATAATATGTCGTTTACCAACATGCCGGAACGATGTCGGAAGTGTACGGAAAATCAGCCCTGATCGCGCTTTTCGCGGCGCCTTTGCGCGGAGGAAGCGATGCGCATCGCCTCGCGATATTTAGCGACCGTACGCCGGGCGATGTCGATGCCCTCGGCCTGAAGCAGCTCGGCCAGCCTGTCGTCGGACAAAACCGATTCGGATGATTCGCCCTCGATCAGCGTCTTGATGCGTGCGCGCACGGCTTCCGACGACACCGCCTCACCGCCACCCGAGCGCGCCAGCGCCGTGGTGAAAAAATATTTGAGCTCAAAGAGGCCGCGGGGCGTCGCGATATATTTATTCTGGGTCACACGGCTGACGGTCGATTCATGCATCTCCACCGCCGCCGAGATATCCCGCAAAATGAGCGGCTTCAGATGTTGCACGCCGTGGACGAAGAATTTGTCCTGTTGGCGCACGATCTCGGAAGCCACTTTCAAAATCGTGGTCGCGCGCTGGTGCAGCGCCTTCACCAACCAGTTCGCCTGCTGCCAACGTTCGCTGAGATAATCACGGTCGGTCTTACTGCGCGCCGAGCCCTGCACCCGCGCATAATATTTTTCGTTGGCGAGCACACGCGGCAGATTGTCGTTGTTGAGCTCGACCTGCCAGCCGCCGCCCGGCTGCGGCCGCAGCACCACATCCGGCACGATCGGCGGCGCATGATCGGCGGTGAAGGCAAGCGCGGGCTTGGGATTAAGCTCGCGGATTTCGGCGATCATGCCGGCCAGATCCTCGGCATCAACGCCGCATAGCTTCATCAGATTCGCGCGGTCGTGCTTGGCGACGAGATCGAGCCGATCAAGCAGTTTCTCCATTGCCGGGTCGAGTCGGTTTTTCTCGCGCAATTGCAGCGCCAGACATTCCTTCAGCGAACGCGCAAAAATGCCGGGTGGCTCGAAGCGCTGCAACTGTGCGATTACGGCCGAAAAATGTTCGGGCATCGCACCCAACTGCGCGCGCGCAAGCTCCAGATCAGCCGGAAGATAGCCGGCTTCGTCCAGCAGCTCGATCAGCGCCGCTGCGATAAACCGATCCGCCGGGTCATTGAGATCGACATGAATTTGTCCCAGCAAATGATCGCGCAATGAAGGCCGCTCGGCCACATTCTGCGCTGCCGAATATTCGTCGTCGTGATCGAAAGAGCCGCCATGCGAAGAAGCCGAGGCGAAACTATCCTCGCTGCTACCGTAATCGTCGGCGATGCTTTCTTTTTCGCTTTCAGCTGCCGGTTTCGATTCGGCCGAAGAACTCGCGCCCTCGGCGCGCGTGGGCGGCGGTATGGCGAGATGCTCGGCATCTGTCGGAATATGTTCGGCGGGCACGCCCTCGCCGGGATCGTCAGCCTGCTCGAGCAGGGGATTCTTTTCGACCTCCGTCGCAACGAACTCGCCCAATTCCTGATTCGACATTTGCAGCAGCTTGATCGCCTGCTGCAATTGCGGCGTCATCACGAGGGTCTGCGATTGCCGCAGGTCGAGGCGCTGGTTGATGGCCATGGCAAAAAACTACACTTGGGAGGTTAACGGATGATTGCGAAGCATGATTTTGGCATTCATTTTGCATAACTTTAGGGTTAAGAGAATGGCATGTCTGCCGTTCCCCTCCCCGATCTCACCACAACCGACACCGTTGCCCGGCACCTTGCCCTACGGCTTAGGCGCGGCGACGCTATAGCCCTGCAGGGTCCTCTCGGAGCCGGAAAGACGAGTTTCGCCCGCGCCCTTCTGCGCGCGCTCGGCATAAAGGAAGATGTGCCAAGCCCGACTTTCACGCTGCTGCAAACCTACGAAACACCCGCTTTTCCGATCTATCATTTCGATCTCTACCGGCTCAAAAACGAGACTGAGCTCGATGAAATCGGCTGGGATGAGGCGCTTGCTTGCGGCGTGGCTCTAATTGAATGGCCGGAACACGCACTGCGACGAATGCCTAGTGATCTTCTCACCCTGCATTTCACCTTCGACGAAAAGAATCGCCGGATGGTTGCGCTTGAGCCTTGCGGGACGTGGGTGAAGCGCGCAGAGAATCTGAAATGAGTGATCGCGCGGTCGAAATTGCCGGCTTTCTTGCCGAAACCGGATGGGACAAAGCGGACGAGATGCCGCTGCCGGCAGATTTCTCGACACGGCGCTTCGCCCGCTTCATGCGCAGCGATGGAAAACCGGCACGGGCGATTTTACTGGACGCCGAAAACGAGCGCAACAACGAGCAATTCGTTGCCATTGCCGGATTGCTGCGCGCGGTCGATATTTCCGCGCCAGAGATTTACGCGGCCGATCTTTCGCGCGGTCTGATTCTGATGGAGGATTTCGGCAGTCGCAATGTCGGCCGCTCGGTGGACGCCGGCGCTGACGCTATGCCGTTTTACCGCCGCGCCATGGATGTTTTGATCCATTTGCATCAGCGCTTCAATCCAGCGACGGCAAAAGACATGGATCTACCGGTCTTCGGCGGCGGCCTATTCGCCTCGCAGGTCGAGCTTTTTCTGGATATGTATTTCCCCTTCGTCCACGGCCGTGAAGCAGACCGCGCCGAAGGTGAAAGCTTCCGCGCCGCATGGCGAAGCGCACTCAAGGGCATCGAGGCGTTGCCGCAGTCATTGATGCTGCGCGATTACATGCTCGACAACTTGATGGATCTGTCCGGGCGCGAGGGCTTGCGCGCGATGGGCCTGCTCGATTTTCAGGATGGCGGATTCGGCCCTGCGGCCTACGATCTCGCCTCATTGTGCGAGGCGGTGCGGCGGGACTGCGGCGAGAATTTGCTCGACGAGATGATCGATTATTACAGCGCTAACATGCCCGCACCGCTCGCACGCGAGGAGCTGCGTCGGGCATGCCGCGTGCTTTCGGCGCAGCGGCACATGCGTGTGCTCGGTATCATCGCCCGCCTGGCGCATGAAGAAGGGCGGCGCGAGAAACTGGTTTTCGTGCCGCGGATTCAGAATTATCTCGATTGGCTGCTGCGGGAAGAGGCGCTCAGGCCGGTACAGACATGGATGCAGGCGAACGGATTTTAGGCCGGCGCGTATTTATCCTCGCGCATAAGCGTTTCCATGCGGTATCTGCCCACAGTGCGTATCGGGCCGCATCGATACCCCGGACTTTCCAGGTCAACGGCTCTGACATCATAATGTTCAGCCCAGCCGCTGCTGAAAGCGACCATCAGCCGGGCGCCGGTTTTCCTGGCGGCTGCGCGCCAAGCTGCCCGCGAATGGCGCAAGCTCGTACGCCCCGTTCCCACCGAGGGAGTGTCGACGTAGCATGAAATGAGAATATCAGCGGGTATACTAAATGCAGGATCGAGAAAATCCTGGCGGTTGACGCCTTCGAAAAGATTGACGGGCGTAAACGTGAAGTCTGGCGAGATAGTAAGATTGTTCTCCGCACAAAACTTAAACACTTCCCGCAACCAGACCTTATCGTCCGCGCTTAATCCTTGCGTCTGGCCCTTTTCGTAATCGGGAACATAGATCGCGCCGACCCCGACGATCTTCTTCAAGGGCGGCGACGAAGACGGCCGCGCTGCCATTTCAAGAGCCATTGCCCTAAATTCGGCAAGGTCCGGATGCGTGGATGGGAGTGATATTAGGGAAGACACGCTGTTATTCCTGCAAACTCCTGCTTGGGTTCGACCAGCAACCTAGCTGCCCGCGCATGATTTGAAAGATTTCATAATCCAATCCCTGCCCGCGCCAAGCCTTCTTTCCAGTCGCGACGCAGTAATGTTTGGAACGACCAATACCAAGGCCGAATTTCCATATGATCGATATTCATATTCTGCACGGGCCCTTCGATGTAATTCGCGCTTTTGAAATCCCGAATCGAAAGTTCGCTATCGGGATTGTTTACGTAATTGACAATGAGACGCGCGCCGGTTTCTCGCGCCGCGACGCGCCATGCGTCGGGCTCTGTATGATGCGGACTGACGGCATGCCACCAGGGATCATTGGAAGGGGAAGAACCGCGGGCGGCGGCCGTGGCGTTGGGAATATAACAAGCCATCAGAATATCCGCGGATATATCGTTTGATTTCCGGAAATCGGCATTAAGAAAATCCTGGCCGTCCCTTAAATTAAGCGGCACGATTTCGAAATTCGGATCGATGGCCAGATCATGCTCGGCACAAAACATGAATAGATGCGTGAACCAGCGAAGGTCGCGCGCGCTGAAACCTCTTTCCGGATTATACGCCGCCCCGACCGCCACAATCCGCTTGAGCGGTTTTGCCAGCGGATTGTGCCCCGTCATTTCGCGGGCCATTTTCTGAAATACCGCGAGTTGCGGATGGTTGGCTTTCAATGTTTGAACGGTGGACATATTGTTTCTGTTGAATAGCTAAAGCAATGTTCCAACCCAATAGCACAGCATTTGCGCGCAGTTTTGGTTAATTTGCTTTCGTGCTAGTTTTTCTAGAATCGCGCTATTTCTTTGCCGGATCAATGACAAATCGAATTTCCGATACCGCCATGATACTCGCTGCAGGCCAAGGCTTGCGCATGCGTCCCTTGACGCTGGCGAAGCCCAAGCCGCTGTTCGAGGTCGGCGGGCGAACGATGCTTGATCTTGCGCTCGACAAACTGGTCGCAGCCAAGATCAAGCGTGCGGTCGTCAACACTTTTCATCTCGCCGATCAGATCGAGGCGCATCTCAAAAAACGCCGCGACATCGAAATTATCATCTCGCGCGAGGCAGAATTACTCGATACTGGCGGCGGTATCAGGAACACCCTTCCTCATTTCAAGGGCCTGCCCTTCATCGCGCTCAATGCCGATCTGCCCTGGATGGACGGCGCCACACCGGGGCTCGAACGGCTGAAAGCCGCATGGAACCCCGAGACAATGGACGTTCTGCTGCTGCTCATGCCGACGAAAAAGGCACGCGGCTTTACCGCCAGCGGCGACTTCGCGCTTGAGAAGGACGGCCGCGTCTGGCGCAAAGGTCTCGCCCCGCCGCGGCCTTACGTTTTGATCTCAGCACAAATTGTAAAGCCGGAATTGTTTGCATCCATCCCCAAGCGCGTCTTTTCCAACAACGAGGTTTGGGACAAGGCCGAGGCGCACGAACGACTCTATGGCGTGGTGCATGACGGCAGCTGCCATCATGTCGGCACGCCTGAGGATTTAGCTGCGGCCAACGAATTGCTCGTGAGCAGCAAGGGCTGGCTGGTCGACGACGCAGTTCCGGCACGATGAAGCGCGTCTTCACCATTCCGCCCGATGAGAACTTTGTCGTCAGGCTGGCGGAAGGTTTGTGGCAGCAGGCTAAAGGCGATCCGCTGGCGCTCGCCGATATGCTGGTGCTGCTGCCCACGCGGCGCGCCTGCCGCCATTTGCGCGAAGCCTTCCTGCAAATCCCCAAAGCCAAAACCGCGCTCTTGCCGCGGATGCAGCCTCTCGGCGAGCTTGACGAGGCTGAACTTTATTTCGCCGGCAGCGGCGATCTCGATCCTACCATTCCGCCTGCTATCTCGCCCTTGCGGCGGCAGATGCTGCTGGCGCCGCTGGTGCAAGCCGCGAATCGCGAGATGCCTCTCGATCAGGCAATGCAGCTGGCGGCGGCGCTCGGCGAACTGCTTGATCAGGTACAGATCGAGCGGCTTGATTTCTCACGACTCGATAAGTTGGTCGAAGGCTATCTTGCTG
>Ga0265338_10003491_pt1 | contig 22071 bp, 26 predicted proteins | sample 42126metaG_FD_193579 | JGI IMG/M metagenome (GOLD analysis project Ga0265338, IMG submission 193579) | Rhizosphere microbial communities from Carex aquatilis grown in University of Washington, Seatle, WA, United States - 4-21-26 metaG | ecosystem: Host-associated > Plants > Roots > Rhizosphere... | reverse complement strand
GCAAAGCGAAGCAATCTAGACTGGTTTGCTTCGCTTCGCTCGCAAAGACGAAAACTAAACTAGCTTTACATACAAACTCTAATATAGTAGTATGTTCTTGTTATCAGGGTTGCATAAAAAGCTAACCTCACGTGGCCCGAAGGCACTTGAAACTTTTTAGCGAACAAACATATTGCGCCCCAAGCGCATTTTTTATTTAAAAATTATGAAAGAACCAAAGAAAGTAGAGATCGTTGAAGCAAAGGTCAAGAAAGATAGCATAATGACCAAGTATTTCAACGAGACAAAAAATCCTCCGATGCCGGGAGAAGTCGTTGAAGGAAAAGTCATCGGCTCAGAAAAATCACGCGTCTATGTCGACCTTCAGCCATACGGTACCGGTCTTATTTACGGAAAAGAATACATTACTGCCCGAGACGTCATCAAAAAGTTAAATGTCGGTGATATCGTTTCTGCAAAAGTCGTCGATTATATAAACAAAGAAGGTTATATCGAGCTTTCTCTTAAAGAAGCAAGGCAAGCCCTTATCTGGACTGAGGCGGAAAAAGCTATTGAGGATAAAACTGTCTTTGAACTTCCCGTACAAGAAGCAAACAAAGGTGGACTTATCATTTCGTGGCAGGGTATTATCGGATTCTTGCCTGCTTCCCAGCTCAAGTCTGAACACTATCCAAAGATCGAGGACGGCGACAAAGACAAGATCCTTGATGAATTGAAAAAACTTGTCGGCCAGAAAATCTCTGTGGCCATCATTACTGCAGCTCCAAAAGAAGGAAAACTTATTTTCTCTGAGAAAAATCTTGAGAAGAAAGAAAAGCAAAAAATGGCAGACAAATACAAAGTTGGTGATGTGCTCTCAGGAGAAGTTACTGGCGCAGTCGACTTCGGCGTATTCGTAAAACTTGAAGATGGTTTGGAAGGACTTGTCCATATTTCAGAGATCGATTGGGCGCTTGTCGAAGATCCTCGCGCTCTCTATAAGATCGGAGACAAAGTTGACGTAAAGGTCATTGATGTCAAAAATGGCAAAGTTTCCCTCTCTATCAAAGCGTTAAAAACAAACCCATGGGTTGAGGCAGAAAAGAAATACAAGAAAGGCGATGTTGTGGAAGCGGTTGTCATCAAGTTCAACAAATATGGCGCGCTTGCAAGTATTGAAGAAGGCGTATCAGGACTTGTACATATTTCAGATTTCGGCTCAGAAGTTAAAATGAAAGAAAAGATCAGTTTGGGCAAAAGCTACAAATTTAAGATCAATGTTTTCGAATCAAAGAGCCAGAAGATGGGATTGAGCTTCGTAGAATAATCTAAAACAAATTTTACAATAATAAAAGGCGGGTGCGAAGCACCCGCCTTTTATTATTGTATTTTCTTTTTACAGATCCGCTTCTTGATACGGTATGGACATTCGATGAATGACCTCTCTTTGCAGATCTTTAAGCTCTTTCTCAAACACACCTTTTTCAGACATCAATTTATTTATTTTTTCTTGGATCTGATCTATATCTTTCTTTGGTTCAATTTTTATCAAAGATTTTTTTAATAAGATCAGATTTTTATTCAAACCGTTCATGATAACATCTATCTCCTTGACCTCATGTATAATATCGTTTATCTGGTCAAAGATCTCGTTCTCTCTTTCATCATTGACAGGAGCTCCTTCTTTAAATGTTTCTTTTTGGGGAATATTTTCTTCCTTAAATCTCTTTTTTAGTTCCCCATCAAGATCTCTGTACCTGAAAGCTTTTTTCTCTAAGGCAGTCATCTCTGCTACCAATTTTCCGTGCACAGCCTCCGATTCCTTATCCAAACCTTTCTCTTCCAAACCGCCAATGATCTTGATCAGGTCCTCATAATCTTCTCTGATGTCAGATATGATCTCTCCTAAATACCAAAAACGCTCAGTTCCTGAGGAAATATTTTCAGTGTTATTCGTTTGTTTTTCAAATGCCATTTTAATTTTCAGAATTAACTTTCATGGTGGCAATATCCTTGCCTTCCTTTACTAAAATTTCCAATCCTTCCGCCGCCCTTTTCATGATCTTTTTTAGTCCATCTTGCTCGCCTGGCTTGAACTTGCCCAGGATCAATTCTTCTACCGCTTTCTCACCTTGAGGTTTTCTCATCTTTCCGCTTGGAGTTGCCGGAGAAATGCCGATCCTCATTCGTATGAATCCTTCGGTTTGCACTGCTTTAATGACAGACTGTACTCCCCTGTGTCCACCTGCACTTTTATTGAAAGATATTTTTATTTTTCCAAAAGGAATATCAAGATCATCATGCACGACGACAAGCGTCTCGGCAGCTTTCTTGCTTTTTACAAGAGTCCTCAGCGCATCGCCGGATCTATTCATAAATGTATTTGGCTTTACGAGAACGACTGTATTCTTGCCTATCTTTGTCTTCAAAATATCAGCTTTTAATTTTTTATCTTCTGTCCACTCATCTTCGTCAATCCTTTTAGCCAAAGTATCTACAGCAATTCTGCCGGTATTGTGTCGTGTGCCTTCATATTCTGTTCCTGGATTCCCGAGACCTGCGATGATGTAATTCATAATTTTTATGTTTAAAAAATGCTGCGACTTTGCTTTACTAATACAGTGTAAAGTTAAAAGCATATAAAGTCAAAATTTTTCTATTTTTTCATGTTTTTCTTGTGTTTAAGCATTTTTTAGCGTATAATAGCCTCAGAATCTCAATAAAAGGCTATTTTTAGCCATAAAACACATGTCTCAAGCCAAAAATTTTATAAAGGAAAGTCTCATTATTATTGCGCTTTCACTCGTTATCGTGCTGCCTATAAGAATATTCATAGCTCAGCCGTTCGTCGTTTCCGGAGACTCCATGGATAATACGTTCCATGATGGCAACTATCTCATCGTTGATGAAGTATCATATAGATTTGAACTAGAAAAAAGAGGCGATGTCGTCGTCTTCAAAGCTCCTCCAAAGGCTTTGGCTCTTGAAAAACAAGATCTGAACAAAACTGTCTTCTATATAAAAAGGGTCATCGGACTTCCAGGAGAGACAGTTGAGGTAAATGGAGATGAGATAAAAATAACAAATAGCGCATATCCAAAAGGTTTTGTCTTGACCGAACCATATACCTATATAGATAAAAATGCTTCGACACTTTTTGGAAGCATCCATGAAAAAGTGACCCTTGGTGCCAATGAATATTTCGTCATGGGAGACAACAGGCACAACAGCTCCGATTCTCGCCTCTGGGGAATCCTGCCAAAAGCAAATATCAAAGGCAGAGTGCTCATAGAGCTTTTCCCGCTCACGCAGATATCAATATTTCCCGGAGAACATAATCAATACTAAATCAACATGAAAAACAAGAAAATAAAAAAGACCAGAAAAGCAAAGAGACAGAAAGCGAAAAAAGGAAATAGTTTTGTGAATTTTCTTCCAATACAAAAAACTGCTGAAGCAGCCCTCTATTATGGCTTTACCCCGGTAAAGTCCCTTCAGATCACAAAAGATGACATAAGCAAAGCATCTGCACTCAAAGAAAGCTGGACCAAAAATCCAGCAGGACTGCATTGGCTCTTCTCGCAGGATTTTGTCGAGGAACGAGCTTCCCTTTTCAGGCACCATATGGAAAAAAGCCTTCACACCCTTCCCCAGCCAGTCATGATCGTGCATGAGACGAACGTCATAAAAGAACGCGCAAAATCGACGATCAATCTTGAAATAATGGGAACGAAGAAAAGCATTGCCGAAGCGCTCATCATACAGACGACGATCTCCATGCTCAGAGACAATGGTCATAAGGACTTTTTGATAGAGATCAACACGATCGGAGACAAAGAATCGACAAATAAATTTGCACGCGAGCTCACGCATTATTACAAGAAAAATCTCAATACTCTTCCAGCGCACTGCAGACAAAATTTCAAGAAAGATCCTTTCTATGTGCTTTCTTGCAACAGCTGCGACCCGACAGGCAAATTAAAAGAAAATGCGCCGACATCGATCAGCTGCCTTTCTGATGCAAGCCGCGCCCATTTTAAAGAAGTGCTTGAATATATCGAAACAATGGGCATTCCATACAAGATCAATAACAATCTCGTACCCGACAGAAAATATTGTTCTGGAACCGTTTTTGAGATAAAAGAAATGTTAAGCGATGGCACTCTCGGTAATACACTTGCAGTCGGTTTCCGACATGACGAGATATCCCAGAAAATTGGTCACAAAAAAGATAATCCTGGTGCCGGCATCAAGATCTTCCTCAAAAAGAAAGTGGTGGCAAAGAAGATCTCAAAACTTGCAAAACCAGTCGCTTTTTATATTCAGCTTGGAGACGAGGCAAAGCACAGAAGCCTTGAGGTCATCGAAGCGCTCAAAAATGAAAAGATATTTGTGTACCACATGCTTGGCAGGGACAAGTTTGGCAGCCAGTTTGCCCTCGCAGAAAAATCCAAAGTTCCTTATGTCATCATTATGGGCAAAAAGGAATTCCTGGAAAACTCAGTCATGGTGCGCGAAAACGCAACAAGAACCCAGCAGACCGTGCCGATAGATAAGCTCGCTGAATATATAAAGAAGTTCAAAAACTAATACCTGATATTGCTTTTTCATTATGAAAATGGTATCTTTTTAAACCTATGGCAACAAACATTGAATTGCAAAAAAACCAGAGTGAGAGCAACTCAAGCTTGCTCAGACGCTTCACAAAAAGAGTGCAGGGTTCTGGCATACTTCCACGCGTCAGATCCATCCGATATTCCGGACGCAAACTTTCTCCATACAAAGTAAAGATACAAAAGCTCAGCCAGCTTGGAAAGAAGGCCGAGGTTGAAGAGCTCATCAAAATGGGCAAAATGACAGAAAGAATGGAAGGACAGGGACGAGGCAGGAAGTTCTAGTTATGGAAGAAAAATTCTCACTAACAAATACGACAAAAGGCAGGCTTCCGCGCTTGCCTTTTGTTCTCTATAAAAATAAAATTCTTGGGAAAGCATACTCTCTCAGCATGGTGTTTGTCGGAGAAAAAGAAATTCATGTATTGAATAAAAAATATAGAAGTGTCGATTTGCCCACAGATATTCTCAGTTTTCCGCTCACAAAAAGATCCGGTGAAATATTCATCTGTCAGAAGATCGCTCAAAAAAAAGCAAAAGAATTTGAAAGAGCATATGAGAATTTCATTCCATTTTTATTAATACACGGCATGGTGCATCTTCTCGGATATGATCATGGAAACAAAATGGAAAAGACTGAGGAAAAATATAGAAAGTATTTTAAAGTCTAGGTTTGACTATATTAAATAAAAAGTATAAAATTTTTGCTGGTGAAAGGGTCATCACCGTGATCTTAAATATATGGGAGGTGCCAATGGGCCGTCTCTCCTTCGCCTGAATCGTTCCCTGGTCTTTTTCGTGCTAAAGAACTACGACACATGTTGAAGCTTGGGCTCAGGCGACCCACACTTTGATAAAAAGTGTAGTTCACAAAGTCACCGCGCGGGAGGATCCTCTCCCGCGTTTTTATTTGCCAAAATTCTTATTTTTGCTAGACTCGAGCCTTCAGGTTGGTGGTCTCAAAAAGACCTAACCCGGGAGGTGTTTTGTTGGGGTCCTCTACCCGTCACGAGTACGAGTAGAAGATTGTGGTGCCTGGTGCAAGAAAAAAATTGCACTGGGTCCGAGGTACGGCGTAGGGGCCAGCAGTCTCCTACGCCGTTATTATTTTTCAATTTTTCTCATTTACATAATATATATTTATCTGTTATAATGAAGTCACAAAAGTTTTTACTATAAAAAGCAACTATTGAATTTTATAAAACATGTCACAAAAAATTTCAGTTGGAATAGATATCGGAACAGACCAAATAAAAGTGGTCGTTGCTGAAAATATTAAAACTGAAGATGGCAATGAGGCTCCGCATATCATTGGTCTTGGATCTGCAGAATCAAAAGGCTTGCGACATGGCTATGTGACCAATATGCAGGATGCGGTGAGATCCATCAAAACTGCTGTCAGCCAAGCGGAAAAATCCTCAAAAATAAAGATCAAAAAAGCGTATATATCGATCGGTGGCGTCGGTCTCGGAGGCATTACCGGCAAAGGTTCTGTCATGATATCAAAGGCTGATTCAGAGATCACCGAGCTTGATGTCAGAAATGTACTGAATACCGCTGAAAGCGAACTTCCTCACACCGCACTTATAAATAAAAAAATAATATTTACCATTCCCCTCTCATATAAGATAGATGAAGAACTGCTTATCGGCAGACCGATCGGAATGCACGGAGTGAAACTCGAGGCTCGGGCTCTTTTTGTTGTATGTCTTGAACAGCATTTAAATGATCTGATCAGAGCGGTGGAAGAAGCGGATGTGGAAGTAGTGGATGTCATGGCATCGATCCTTGCCGCAAGCCTCGTAAATCTTTCAAAGACACAAAAAGTTGCCGGCAGCATCCTTGTAAATATCGGTTCTGAGACAACATCCATCGCAGTCTTTGAAAATAATATTCCGATATCCCTTGAAGTATTTCCTATCGGCGGTACGGATATTACAAATGATATTGCACTTGGTTTTCGAATTCCTATCGATGAGGCAGAAAGCCTGAAGATCGGCTCCGTCAGCAATACGCAATATCCGAAGAAAAAACTTGAAGATATGATCCATAGCAGGATCGAAGATATTTTTACTCTTACAGAAACTCATTTGAAAAAGATCGGCAGAAATGGGCTCTTGCCCGCCGGAGTGGTACTTACCGGCGGTGGTTCAAATATTGCCGGCATTGAAGACACGGCTCGCACGTCCCTCAAACTTCCATCAAAGCTTGCTCTTCTCAATTTAAATCCAAATATTAAAAGCCACTTGAAAGACAATTCCTGGTCGGTTGCATATGGACTTGCTGTCTGGGGGCTCAACAATGGTGAGGATATTTCTGCCGGATTACATTTCTCAAGTGGAAGAAGTGGAAAGGTCTTTAAAGGAATGGGAAATTGGTTCAAACAATTCCTCCCATAACAATAACTTAATTTTAGATATATCATAAAGATGGGTTTTCGCTTCGCGAAAACCCATCTTTATTTGGCTCTATTTTTTTACTGAAAATATATCTTTCAACACAAAACCAACTCCAAGACAACCCTTTCCTTTTTGGCTACTTTTTTGGTATTATTCAAGCGTAAAAGAAGTTTTGGGTTGCAATTATTAATGTTAATTTTGCTTGATGCGAGTAGTATGTTTATCTGTATTAGGTTTTCCCTATCAGCGAACAACTAAGAGCTAACAGCTATTAGAAAAAATGCCACAAATAAAACCGGAGATAGAAGCTTTTGCACGAATAAAAGTCATTGGCGGAGGAGGTTCAGGAAAAAATGCAGTGAATCATATGATCAACTCCAAAGTCAAAGGTGTTGAGTTTATCGTGGTAAATACAGACGCTCAAGATCTGCATCATTCTCTCGCAAGCAAAAAAATTCACATAGGAAAAAATCTCACAAAAGGTTTGGGTACTGGCATGAACCCGGAACTTGGCAAAAGAGCTGCTGAAGAAACAAAAGAAGAACTCCAGGAAGCAATAAAGGGAGCAGATATGGTATTTGTTGCCGGAGGAGCCGGAGGTGGTACATACAGCGGAGCGGCCCCAGTCATAGCAAAGATCGCAAAAGAACTCGGTATACTCACGATCGCTGTTGTCACAAGACCATTCTTCTTTGAAGGAGTGCAGAGAAACAAGATTGCCGATCAAGCCATTGAAGAATTGAAGAAAAATGTTGACGCCATCATCGTCGTTCCAAATGACAGGCTTATTGCCATGGTCAACAAAGAAACAACTGCTAAATCAGCTTTTGCTATTTGCGATGATATCTTGAGACAAGCCGTTGAAGGTATCTCTGACTTGATAACTACCCCAGGAACAATCAATATAGATTTTGCGGATATTAGAGCTATCATAGAAAATGCCGGTTCAGCTCTCATGGGTATCGGGAGAGCATCAGGTGAAAAAAGAGCTGAGGAAGCCGCTCGAATGGCCATCAATTCCCCTCTTCTTGAGGTTTCGATCAATGGTGCGAAAGGAGTTCTCTTCTCAATTGCTGGCGGTGATGATGTCACCTTATTTGAGATCCAGGACGCAGCAAAGGTCATCACTGAATCGATCGATCCAAATGCAAAAGTCATATTTGGTACCATACACACTGATAAACTAAAGAAAAATGAGATCCAGATCACGGTCATCGCTTCGGGTTTTACGGACAACCAACAAAATAAAAAATCATTATTTCATTCAGTAGCATCACCAAAACAAGAGGACAATAAAATGGGAAAAATATTCAATTCACCAACAATGCCGATTGAAATAAAAGAAGAAAAGATCGTAAAATCAGAACCTGTGCATATGGTTGAACCGAAAAAAACAATTAAAATAGATGAGGATGATGAAGAGTGGGGCGCAGTACCGGCATTCCTCAGAAGGTCAAAGATTAAGTAATTTATCATAATGATGTACGACCTGGCCATTATTGGCGGTGGACCGGCAGGTGTAGCTGCCGGAGTATATGCCGCTCGAAAGAAGATCAAAACTGTTTTCATAACAGGATCTTTTGCGAGCCAAAGCACGGTCTCAGAAAATATACAGAACTGGATCGGCACTGTTTCAATTAAAGGTGAAGATCTTACTTCCCTTCTTGAAAAACATTTGCGAGCGTATGCAGGTGATGTTGTAGACATCAAAACAAAAGAGCTTGTTGTGGAGATAAACAAGAAAAATAACGTCTTTTTTGTTAAGACAAATAAATCAGAATATGAGACCAAAACAGTCCTTATCACCTCTGGAAGCATCAGAAGGAAATTGACCGTACAGGGTGCAGAAAAATTTGAGAACAAAGGTATTACATACTGTGCGACCTGTGATGCACCGCTTTTCTCAGACATGGACGTTGCTGTCATTGGCGGCGGAAACTCGGCATTTGAATCGGCATCTCAACTCACTACCTATGCAAAAAGTGTGACTATTTTGCAAAGAAGCGATTTCAGAGCAGATCCGATAACGATGCAAAAAGTCCTTGAAGATAAAAAGGTAAAAACATTCACAAATATAGATATTGTTGAAATTAAGGGCGACACATTTGTCACAGGAATAGTATACAAGGATAAAAAAACAGGTGAAACAAAAGAACTTCCTGTAACAGGAATCTTTGTTGAAATAGGATCAAACCCATCAGTCAATTTTATAAAGAATGGACTTGTGAAATTGACCCAGACCGATGAGATAATCACTGATCCAAAGACGCAAAGGACCTCAGAAACAGGTATATGGGCGGCTGGTGACTGCACAGATGGCCTTTATAAACAGAACAATATCGCCGTCGGCGACGCCATCAAGGCACTTGAGAATATCTATATCTATTTAAAAGCGTAAGAAAAATTTTAAAAGCCGTTGAAAGACGGCTTTTAAAATACCCGGTTTTCTTTACGGAATAGGTGTCCGCCACCGCGGACTTCAGAACACAGCTCGCCTTGGCTCAGAAGATTACTTCTTCCCAAGTCGATCTCCGTTAAGAAAAATTTTTAAGGAAAAAGGACCCCAACATTTTGATTTTGCTTGTTGGGGTCCTTAGAACCGACCAAACCTTCTCACAAACCGAGAGGCTTTGAGTCGATTGTGAAAGCTCTGGCGTGATTCTATATTATTCTGCCCGAGCCCTGGAACGGGACGTGGATATTTGTCCATTTCTTCCTTCAGCTTTTGGAGTGAAGTTTTCTCCTTTTGAGGCTCAGGTCTAACTTCCTCACCATCGTGCTCACTCATGGAACAACTCCTTTCTCCCACCCAGTGGATAAGATTTGTGCCTTCCTACTACAATGATATACCTTTTTAAATTTTGGTAAAGTTAAATCAAAATTTGTTTTTTATGGTTTTTATGATATATTCTCTGTGGTAAATTAAGGTTGTTTAGGCGAATTTTGATAATGTAATATATGGGCGATTATGCTGTTTTGGCAGATAACATTAGAATACATAATGGGCGGTTAGCTCAGTTGGTAGAGCATCTCTTTGACGTAGAGAGGGTCATAGGTTCGAATCCTGTACCGCCCACAATAAAATAACACCTTCGGGTGTTTTTTTATTGTGGGCGGTAAGCAATCAAACTACTTTGATTGTGTCAGAATTCGAACAGCGGAATGATATTTTTTCAGCAGAAAAAATGAATGAGCTGGTGCCTAAACAAAACTTTTTGACGAAAAAGTTTTAGTTGAAGGAGAAATTCCTGTACCGCCCACAAACAAAAAATTCCCTAACGGGAATTTTTTAGAAACTAGACTTTTGGATGATATTTGTTATAAAGCTCCTTTACCTTTGCTACGATCTCTGCAGGACTGTGCTGACTTTTTACAAGACAGGCATCTGCACCGAGGCCAAGGCCTTTTTCCAGATCCTCCTTGGCAGACAAATTTGTCAAAAAAAGCACCGGGATGTTTTTCAAAGTTGCATCTGCTTTCATAAATTTTAAGACATCAAAACCATCTTTGTTCGGCATCATGGCATCGAGCACAACGACATCCGGCTTTTTCTCCATAGCAGTGAGCGCAGTGATCGCTTTGTCTCCATCAAGAGCCATTGTAAAATCAAAACCGCTGGTCTTAAAGACCTTGTCGTAGATACTTATCATAAGTGCATCGTCTTCTGCCATGAAAATAGTTGTCATTAGGATTTTGATTATATTTAATAAATAGCTCAGGCTGAATTATATCATTTGGCGATGGGAATTGTAAATGCAAAGACACTTCCCTTTCCAAGCTCGCTCTTTTCAAGCGTAACGACTCCACCCATATTTGAGATAAGCAACTGTGAAATATAGAGACCGAGTCCGGAACCCTGCATAATACCTCTTGAAATAAAGCTTTCGTCAGTTTGCTGGAATTTTTTAAAAAGAAGTGGTTGATCCTTCTCTGAAATACCAATGCCGGTATCTGATACGATAATTTTTACAAAATCCTGTTCAACTGTACCGGTAAGCGTAATGCTGCCTTCTGAGGTAAATTTCATGGAATTACTGATCAGGTTGATGATGATCTGCTCAGTGACACCTTTGTCAGCAAAAACATTCGGTAAGAACACATTTTGACCATCATATGCAAGCTTGATGTTCTTTTTTTCCGCAATGATCTTCAGATCTCCGACAACTTTATTGATCACTTCAACGATATTAAAACTTTCTTTCTTTACCTGTATTTTGCCCTGTTCAAGCTTCGGTGCCTCAAGATAATCATTGACGATCTTTATCAGGCGAATACTTGCAGTATCGATACTGGTGAGCAGCTGCTTCATATCATCATTTGGGATCTGATCAAGATATGCGGTCAGCATAAGTTCAGCACTTGTTCTGATAGCAGTAAGCGGAGTGCGAAGTTCATGTGATGCAACAATGAAAAATTCGTCCCTGCGTTTTTCTATAGCTTTTAATTCTGTGATATCTTCAAAAGTGATCGCGTGTCCCATGATCCCTGAGCTACCAAGTATCGGCACAAAAAGTATTCTCAAAAATTTCTTGTCAAAAGCGATCTCTTTTATCTCAAACGGAGTTTTTGAACTAATGCACTCATTGTAATTGCACACAGCATCAAAGTTCACAAAGATCTTTGCAAGCTCACTGACAGATTGTGGGGCGGATTCTTTTTCTAAAATTTTCACACTTGCAGGATTACTGAGAACAATAATACCGCTCGCGTCAGCAAGCATAAAACCAAAAGGCAGACTATTGATAGAAGAAGGTAGTGTGATTTTTTCGTCCGCAGGATTCATGTGTTTGAGTGATCAATATCCTATATTAATATGTATGCGAATATTATATCACACTCGTTGGACTAAATCTGTATTTTTGAGAACAAATAGCTTCCGATGCCAATAAATGTGATGGTGATGACCGAAAGAATGGTCAGATCGAGACCGAGACCAAAAGTAGACACGCCGCCAAGTATCGTTCTGAAAGCATCTATACCATATGAAAGCGGATCAATACGCGTTAAAGCTGCCAAAATTTTGGGCAAACCTTCAAGCGGAAAAAGTGCTCCGGAAAGAAAGAAAAGTGGCATGACAAGGAAGTTTACAATGAGCTGGAATCCCTGCATATCATCAAGCTGTGAAGCAATGATCGTTCCAAGCGCTGTAAAAAGAATAGCGATGAGAAGCATCAGCAATATAGCATATACGACAGATGAAGCACTTTCCACTTTAAAACCGATCAAGATAGCGATAATAAACACAATAATACCCTGCATGGTAGATGTCGTTGCTCCACCTAAGGTCCTACCGATCATGATGTTTACTCTCGAAACTGGCGCGACAAGCGTTTCTTTCAAAAAACCGAATTGCTTGTCCCAGATGATCTCTATTCCAGAAAATACCGATGAAAAAATGATTGCCATACCAACAACTCCCGGTACAAGAAACTGCACATAGTTCCCCTCGCCTGCTTTTTGAAAAACCGGACCGAGCCCATATCCAAGTGCGACAAGAAAAAGAAGTGGCTGTGCAAGAGAACCGATCACTCTCGATTTTGATCTAAAATATCTTTTCAGCTGTCGCAACCACAAAATGTAAATTGTTCTCATGTGTTTTTTATTTTTATCTTTTATTACCACCTCGCCACAGTTTCCCGGCCATTCTCATGTGATCAGCTGAGTTTGATTCGTCTGCACGGATCGTCTTCCCGGTAAGTGAAAGGAACGCTTCTTCCAAGCTTTTCGTGTTCGTCTTTGTTTTCAATTCTTCCGAGGTGCCGGAAGCGATGATCGTGCCGTGATCGATGACTGCAATTCTTTGCGCCACTTTATCCGCCTCCTCCATATAGTGCGTCGTGAAAAATACCGTCGTACCTTCCGTTTTGTTAAGCTCTTTCAAATAATTCCACATGTGATTTCTTGTCTGCGGGTCAAGACCGAGCGTCGGCTCATCCAAAAAGATCACTTTTGGATGATGAAGTAAGCCTCGAGCGATCTCAAGTCTTCTTTTCATACCACCAGAAAATGATTTTACAAAACTATCCTTTCTGTCCCAGAGCTCAACAAACCTCATGAGCTTTTCTATCCTCTCCCTTCGCAAATTCTTTTCCACATTATAAAGCACTCCGTGAAATTCCATGTTTTCCCACGCAGTTAGCTCATCATCAAGCGATGGATCTTGAAAGACAATGCCAAAAGAATGCCTGACTGCATCAGGATTTTTTGCAACATCAAAGCTATTGAGGCTGATCTCCCCTGCCGTTGGATTTAAAAGTGTTGTAAGTATTTTGATAGTGGTAGACTTTCCAGCTCCGTTTGGACCCAAAAAGGCAAATATCTCGCCTTTTTCCACTGAAAAAGAAATGTTATCAACTGCGGTAATATCTCCAAATTTTTTGGTCAAATTTTTAACTTCTATGATATTCATGCGAGGAATTATATCATAAAAACCCCGAGGCTCCACCTCGGGGAAAATTTCTTCATACTAATACTTTCCCCGAGGTGGAGCCTCGGGGTTTTAAAAGATAAGTTTTTCATATAACCATTATATATGGTTATATTTCTTTTACAAAAGCTTCTGCCATAGCTGGTAATTCACCTTGAAAATTAATTTTTTGAGCTAATTCTGGAAAAAGAGTTTTGTTTGCTAATCCTTCAAATAAATAATCAAGTGATGAAAAGCCAGGGTATGGATGAAGTGTGTATATTTTATTGTCGTACTCAATACCATGAAGTAGTGGTGGTATTTCGTCTAAAATATATTTAGCAAGTTTTTTCTTTTCTTCAAGGGTAAGATCCTTTGTTCTCTCACCTAAATTTTCATCGAGAATATTTAAAATATATTTCTGAAATTTCTCATTTGTTTCAAATTCATTTAAAACTGCTTGTATATTGCGGACATAAAAATCACCCTTTTGAGCTACTTCCCAAGTAATAACAGATACCCGTTTCTTTTCAGGATCTGGTAATTCTGAAATGATTTCCTCAGTTTCTTTTTTCTTTTCTTCCCCTTTTCTGAGTGCAACTGCAAGTGCGCGATCCTTTGTATAACCATTAAGTATCTCGTAATTTACCGCGCGATTTTTGTCAGCAATGAGTACTAATACATCATCTTTTGTATTCTCAAGTGCCCAGAGTATATATTCTCTCAAATTTTCTTTTGAGAAATATTTGTTGCCAAGACTGATACCAATAAATATGTTCCGGTTCTTCGCCTGTATATCTGCTTGGTTTACATTTATATATCTTTTAATTTCTATAGACATGTTATTTTGCAAAATTTTCCGTGTTATATATTTTCAAGCGGGTATACATCTAAAGCAACCTCTTCATACGGATGAACTTTCTTTATTGCTTTAATCACATCCTCTAATTTTTCTCTTGAACAAACTGTTTCAATTCTTTCTTCAATAACTTCTTCAATTTTTCCAACACTACCAATATGAGGATTCGCGCCTTGTTCGGGTTTAAATCTACCGATACCTTTTGTTGAAAAAGTACAATGAGTATAATTGCCAATTATTCCAGCCCCAGCCTGAGCCATAACTTCACGAACAATATCGGTGTGATTTTCTGGAACAAAAACGACAATTTTTACATTTTTTGAATTCATCATTTAGGCTTCAATAAAATTAGTGTCCTCGGGGAAAAGTAACATGTAGGGGTATCCACCATTGTTGAGTTCAATTTTTCCACAATAATGTTGTTTAAGAAATACAATCATTTCCGCTGTTATTTTTTTATGTTCAGTATGGTTGATGCCTTTATATTCTATTTCAACAAAATCTCCCAAATTTTTAACTGTATCAAGAGCAATCTCATATTCCTTGAACATATATTTCTTTCTTTTTTTGTCTACAATAACAACTGATTTGCAATCAAGGGCTGAGAGTATTTTTCTTGCACTTTCAATATCATCAATTTCTGTTTCAAATTCGTCTGCATATTGTCCTATTCCATTTTCATAATGCCATTTTTTATAATTTAAACTGTATGTGTCAGCTTCATTACGAAGACGAAACCATTCCTGTATAGGTTTTACATTGAGAAAATTACGATGAGCTGGAACAAAGTATTCATCTATTTGTTGTTTTTCTGAAACAAATACTGCGTCTTTTTCAAGAAAGGCTTTCAGTGTAGCTGATTTCTCAATTCTTGCTTGTATCTCTATTTCAATATCTTTCATAATAAAATTGTATCAGAATTTAAATGATTATCATACCTTCTTACAAAAGTTCGAATCTCAGACACATAAAAATTCAGACTCTTAAAAGAGCCTGAATTTTTATGCATCCCGAGCTAGCTCGTGTTTGCGGAGAGGGAGGGATTCGAACCCTCGAGACTCTTGCGAGCCTGCCAGTTTTCGAAACTGGTACATTCAACCGCTCTGCCACCTCTCCAAATAATTACCCGCACAGAGTAACACTTTTTTGCCTTTTTTACAAAAAATGTTATAGTGTCTTCCGTATTTGGATTTCATTCCTTATATTTTGGCCCCATCGTCTAACGGTTAGGACACGGCCTTTTCAAGGCTGTAATCGGGGTTCGATTCCCCGTGGGGTCACCACATTAAAATGTAGATTTTCGAGGAAATAAGCCAGTATTTTTTGGTTTCAAAAACTGTACCTACGGGCATCCCTTCGGGGATTTGGAACCAGTAGTAAAGCATCAATTGTATTTTTTGATATACTCATATTAATAAAAAAATGTCTGATCTCAAAAGTATAGAAAAATCACGTTTAGAAAAATATCTGGATATGAACACGGGTTACGTCTGCGATTTTAGTAATGCAACATTTTCAAATTTCATTTTGGAAAATACAAGTATAGATATTTACTCCGACACCTATAATTTTAAGGGTGAATCAAAAGCAAATCACCTACGCGCATTTTGGGAAAAGGAATCCAACTCTTTAGTAGCAAAAGTTCTAAAGGAAATGTTGGAGTATTGGAAAGTTCAAAAAGAGCTGGGGGTTTATGGCTACTCGCCATTCAACCAAACTTTATACAGTGAATGCCAAAAGATAATAACAAGGCTTCAATCCTCCGAATTAATAGAAAATATAGATTTTATTAAGCCAAATTCTCCTACAGAAAGTTTTGCTATATTAACGGCTTCTATTAAAGAAGGTATAGAGAGGGGTGAATTGTATCAGGTATTAGATCGCTTACATACTTTTATGGTTAAGTATATGCGTGAACTATGTAAAAAACATTCAATCGAATTTGATACGAATACACCACTCCATAGTCTTTTTGGTATGTACAGGAAATTTTTAGAGGATAACGGAATGATAGAATCGGATATGACCGATAGGATATTAAAATCATCAATTTCAATATTGGATTCGTTTAGTACTCTAAGAAATAATAAAAGTTTAGCTCATGATAATCCAGTAATTAACCAACATGAGAGCGCTTTAATTATTAGTAATGTTTCAAATATCGTAAAATTTATTACTTTTATTGAAGCAAAACTTTCTGAAAAAACAAAAAAACAACCAGAGGAATTGCTCTTCGAAGAGACTGTGCCAACTGATCAAGAAATGGAGGCTGCTGCTGACGCTTGGATTCAATTAGAAATAGATAGGAGAAGAGGCAAGTAAATCATTGAATAAGGTTAAAGTTTCCTTTTTTACCTGGTCCGCGTCTCTCAGGATGCTGAGTTAACCCATATATTTCTTTTCTAAAAGGATCAAATGCATGGCCATTTCCAAATCCAGGTTTATTTATTTCATCTGGCATTTTGCCTAAAAGAACTTTATATACAAACTGACCAATAAAACTTACTCTTGCTATTAGGTAGCCGTTTTCATTCTCAAAAGTAACTATGTGTCCAAGCAATCTAATTTTTTGACTTTTTTCTTCAAAAAGAATTGGATTGGTAGTCGGTTTTTCTACTATTATTTTATTAATCGGTAATTCAATCTGACCAAGGATATAAGATTTTATTTGAGAAAAATTTGGATGATATAATATTTCCGTTTTTTCAGAAGATTTTGCACAGTAAGCAAAATAATTGAAAGCTATTTTAGCTATAACCCGAGCACTTTTTGAATCAATGGTTAAATCTGCTGACACAGTAGCCCTCTTTTGATCGCTTCCGTCTCCGACAAAGGGCAATGATTTTTCTGTTCCAGGTTTGTAATCTATACCAAGCTCTTTGACCAATGATACTGCTTCTTTAAAATCGCGACGTTCGGGATCTTCTTCTCCGTGTGTAAATATGGAAACATCATTACTTTTTGCGTTTCTTAGTATGTTTTTAATTTTTAGAAACTTTTTTCCATCTCGCGGTAATTTTTTTACTTTATCAATCAATAGAATAATATAACCGTCTTTTCCGTATCCTCCTATTCTTATTTGAGGAACAAATAAAATTAGTGGTTTATTATCTCTAATTGTTAAAAAGGGAAATGTTTGATTAAAAAGTTCTTCCTCTAGTCCCAGATCAACTGATAACTTTAAATTTCCATTTCTTACACGTATTTCGGAACTATTTAAATAATTCCACATTTGACAATGTATTCCCTCATGAGTGTCCTCTTTAAAAATGGTTTCAAGTGGGTTGAAAACTGATGAATTACAATGGTTACAGACTAAACCTATGAGTGTTAGGTTATTATTAAAACTTCCCAAAAGCTCTGGTATGACATGCTCTCGACTTCCAAAACTAACTATGTTTTCATCTTTTCCACAATATATACAAACTTTCATATGAATTATTCCTTCAATACTACACTAATCTGCTATTTTTACATCCTTTCGTGTTCCCATGATTATTTCTATTTCTACCTCCAACGACTCCGCAATCTTTTGCAATGTCATAATCGTTGGATTCGCTGGCTTCGTAAGATTCTCTAATTTTACAATCGTGTTGTAATGTACTCCTGATCGCTGAGCTAATTCTTCCTGCGTCAGTCCCTTTGCCCTGCGATAAATACCAATTTGTAACCCGATATGATTTGTATTCATGAGAGTTAAACTATACGTGCTCCGTGATGGGCGGATAAGAAGGCGAAATATACCAAGTTTGATTACCTCCTTAAAATGAGGTTATTACCAACCACTAATTATCCACACCTATGAATGACAATATGATCAGCCTTGAAGAAATGAGAGAAATTGAACCTGCTCTTAAAAATGTATCTGATAAAGAGCTTATTGAAGCCAGACGAGTGCTCTACCAGCTAGCCAAGCTTTCTCTTGAATGTTTTATTGAAAAGAAAACGGATAAAGAAGCTATGGTAGAGATCCCTTACTTCACTCCACCAATAGAGAAAGTAATAAAACGATCTCCTGAATTAGAGCGAATCAAAAATCACTTTGCTAATAAAATATGTAAAGCGATGGAGGAATATATTGGAGATAAGAAAACTTTGGAGGAGAAAATTCGTGTAGAACTTGCGGATACGGGATTATAAAACCAGCCATATGAATAACTGTTGCTACTCAGCTGTCCCGCCATAATACGATCATTCAAATTATGGCGTAACTTGTCCAATCTGAGCTATTTTTGTTAAGCAAGACATTTGAGTTAAATTCTTTACCAAAAAACCTCCCTTCATTTTGTTATTTTGATCTATGGGAATAAAAACTGCCTCGTCTTGATATATTGTCGGAGAGATGTATCTTGTACTGGTCGCTTCGGATAAACATCCAGATTCAGTAACAAAAAATGTATCATTTACTTTTGCAAGAGTAAGACCAAAATCATAAAATCTCCACCCTATTAAAATGGCTACAATTGTAATTACAAAATATTTTGATCCTTTTAAATAAACCGCAATAAGAGTTGCTCCCACAATGACAACAAAATAAATCAAATATATAAAGGGATGTATTTTAACGTCAGATAATACACCCTTGATAAACATATACATAAAGGTAGTATTTGAAGCAATTGATGCGTCTATAAAAGTTGAGGGTATCTGGTAATAGATATTCCAGCCATACTGTGCAAGTACGTTAATTACATAAATATATACTGCAATTCCTGGTATGCTCCAAAACCACTTCATAAGTGGTATAACTATACACAATCAACCAGTAAACGCAAAAGTTATCAAACTTGGTAATTTCCTATACCTTGGCAAAAAGATTTTCAGGAGTAAGATCTATATCGGGGCGAATGTTCAGGCAACGAGTTCTAATTCGTCTTCTTGTTTCTCAAAATTATTTCTAAAGTTTTTGATATACAAAAATATCTGGTTCCAATTTTTTAAACAGAGGGTCACCAACGTTGATATTTTTGTATTGGTGAAGATTTGTAAGGATTATCGGGCTCCAAAATTTAGAAGAGAAATATCATTTGGAATCCAAGGTATCCTTTGGGGATTTGGAATCGTTCTAGGATATAAGTCTAGTTTCTTTTTCTCAGTAAAGAAAAAGTTTTTCCTAAAATTAGGCCAAGAAATAGTAATGTGTAAATATAAAAGCCAACTACTATTCTGTTATTAGCGAAACTCAAATTCGTATATCCTTTACTCATTAGCTGAAAAACTGTGTTTATATTCGAGCCAGAAAGATATAAAATTACAATAGAAAAAACCTCAACTAAAAATGCGATGAGTAAGATTCGACCAGTAAGAGTATGATCACTGACTATTTTAACTTTACCTTCAATGGAATTTAGATTGAAACCAAGACCTGCAAAAAAACTACAGACAAATATAAGTCCACCGCCTAGTAATGAAAATATCATAATGACTGAATTATATCATTTTATACTTTGAATGCGAATTATCCAATTTTAAGTTCATCAATGTTAAATTTTTACTAAGAAAGTTATCCAAAGAAATTATCAAACTTGGTAACTTTCTACCCCCTTGGCAAAAAGATGTTCATGTATACAATTCAGATCGAGGCGAATGTTTAGGCAACTAGTTCTAAGTCGCTCTCTTGTTTCTCAAAATTATTTTTAAAATTTTTGATATACAAAAAAAATCTGGTTCCAATTTTCTAAACAGAGCGTCACCAGTTTGTAATTAAACTAGCTTTATTTTCCCCTTATTCTGGAGAATAAATCCATCCTTTATTAAGGTCTTTAAGATCTTTTCTATTCTTTCTTTTTTCTCGCCCAATTCAGCAAAAATTTTCCTTTTGGAAATTGAACTGTTTTTCAAAAGTAATCGTAGAATTTCCCCTCTTAATTGTCTGTCCGAACCTTCAAATTTTGATTGCTTCACATAATGTTTGCTCTTGCGATTTGGATTTTCCACTTCCCCTTTCAGATATGTTCCATAGTCCATAAGCGCGGAGAACCATTCCCGCGGATTTTTTTGGTCCATTGTTTTTTCTACTAATTTTAAAATCTCTGAATCATCGATCTTCCTGCGTGTTTTGCTAAAAAAGAAATGAATAAAAATACGACGAATATTCGTCTCAATAAATGCGATCGGCAGATTAAAACTATAGACGCAGACCGCTGCAGCAGTATTGGTGCCAATTCCGGGCAATTCAACAAGTTTAGAAAGATCTTTTAGCAACTTTCCGTTATATTTTTTGGTTACAATCTCCGCAGTTTCTCTCAGATACAAAGCTCGGCGATTGTATCCAAGCCCCTGCCATGCTCTCAATACTTCTCTTGCCCGAGCTTTTGCAAGACTTTGAAATGTAGGAAATTTCTTGATAAAGATATTATATTTAGAAATAACTCTTCCAACCTGCGTTTGCTGGAGCATAACCTCTGAAACAAGGATCTTGTAGGGATCTTTGGTCTTTCGCCATGGCAGATCGTGCCTACCGTGCTTTTTGTAATAAGCCCAGATAGTATTCTTGAATTGTCGTTCTTTTTGCACAATCACGATCATTCTTTTTCAGAAGACAAGCCATATACATCCTTCAATATTTCCCCACCGTGAGTTATTGGATCTACTTTTGGATATACTTTTACAATGATATTTTTTGGTCCAAGCAGGTATGAAATTCTTTTTGTACCAAGGTTGCCGAAAATTTCTTTGACAGCGTCATATTTTGTGATCACTTCCCTTTTTGGGTCTGAAAGCAAAGTAAAAGGCAGATCATATTTCTTTTGAAATTTCTTATGACTTTCCACTGAATCTTTGCTGATGCCAAAAACCTTTACACCCGCTCTTTCAAAATCCTTATATGCATCTCGTATGGCGCATGCTTCTTTTGTACATCCAGGAGTATCATCTTTTGGATAAAAGTAAATAAGAACGAGACTATCGGCATACGAAGAAAGCTTTTGCTCCTTCCCATCCTGGTCGAGAAGCTTGAAATCTGGCGCTTTTGTTCCAACTTTTAACATAGGTGAATTGTATCATAAAAAGCCATATTCAAACTATTTGACAAAGTTTTATCAGTATAATAATATTTCTGGTTGTTGAGCCGTTCAACACTTGATGAAAGAGGTAGAGCTTATGCTAATGCCAACAGCGACAGCGACGGAAGAAAAAGAACCTCGGGTAATCGACAAGTTGATGGATAAGATGTCCGATTGGGAACAATCCCGCATCGCCAACATCAACACAACTTCGGGGATCCACGAGATCGAGAAGTGGCTGACCAAAATGGTCAACGAAAACAACATCTCCCTGAGGAAGAGCAAGGGAGAGGGTAGGTCTGGGAATGAGTCCCCGATCATCCGTGAACAACTCATGCATCAGCACAGCTGCGGTCACCTATACGTGGATTTCAAGGGCAGTGCGGAGCAACGGGAAAGGCTCTCCGCGATCCTGAAGGAGAAATTTCACCTGAAAGGAACGATCAAGCTTAAGTAAGGATAAAGAGGACTGAATGTCCTCATGTCCGGCCCCCCAATTTCAATGCGGGGGGCTTTTTTTATTCCTCAAAAATGCTAGATTTCATTGTATGATCATTTTAGGTATTGAAACATCTTGCGATGAAACAGCGATCTGCCTTATTGAAGCAAATAACGATTCAGCCCGCCCCGAATGCCCCGGGCAAGTAAAAATACTCGGAAACGAGCTGTATTCCCAGATAGAACTCCACAAACAATATGGCGGGATTTTTCCTATGATGGCAAAAAGAGAGCACGCAAAAACACTTACCCCTCTCCTCGAAAAATGTTTGCATGATGGCGGTTTTCTCCATAATAAAAAAAATGATCTCTT
>Ga0265338_10003489_pt1 | contig 22090 bp, 15 predicted proteins | sample 42126metaG_FD_193579 | JGI IMG/M metagenome (GOLD analysis project Ga0265338, IMG submission 193579) | Rhizosphere microbial communities from Carex aquatilis grown in University of Washington, Seatle, WA, United States - 4-21-26 metaG | ecosystem: Host-associated > Plants > Roots > Rhizosphere... | reverse complement strand
GCACCTCGCCCCGCGCCGGCCTGCTCGCGGCCTCTGCCCTGGTGGTGGCGGCCGTCGCCGCGGGCCTGCTGCTCGGCGGCGCCGCGCTGGCCGTCCGGCTGCCTGCCGCCGCCACCGCCGGACTGCTCACGGGGCTCGCCGTCGCCCGGGGCGCCCGCAGTCGGCTGGGCGGCCTCACCGGCGACGTGTTCGGCGCGATCGTCGAGATCAGCATGGCCGCGACCCTGGTCGCCCTGGTGGTAGGCGGCTTACAAGCGGCAGGGCCGGCCTTGCTGGTCGCGGACGGGTTAGGCGCGAGGCCCCGGCATTCTGATGTGAGCTTGGTCGTTAACGTTAATATCGGAGCCAGGGATCATGCGGGCATGTTCTATTGCACCCGAGCGGTAAGTGCAGTCCCGAGGAGTTCGGTAGCCGCTCACCAGGGTACTTCAAGCTGCAGGAGACATTTCCAGCCATTGAGGTGCCGGATAGCGATGCGAAGCGTGCGGGCTCAGTTTGTGATGATTGGGGCGGCGGTTGCGTCCGCTGCTGCGGGTGTTGCTACGAATCGTATCCAGGGCGCGTGGTGGATCCAGGGTGCCTGGGGTTTCTGCGCAGTGGCATTCTTGGCCATTGCCGGAACGCTGGCGAGCGCCGCTACTGAGAAGAACCCATGGCGAGGTCGCAAGGCCCGCGGAGTGCTCGCGCCTCCCGTTGGCCGGTTGCCGAGAATCGTCCGCGGCCGTGATGAGCTTGTGAGCCAGATCCTGACGCTCGCGAAAGCACCGGACGGCCGGGTGCACATCCTCACTGGAATGGGCGGTATGGGGAAGTCCACGGTGGCCCTGAAGGTCGCTGCGGTAGCCATGTCAAAAGGGCTGAGGGTGTGGTGGGTATCTGCTACGGATGACGTGACGATGGAATCGTCGTTGCTTGGCCTAGCAGAGAGCCTGGGTGCGGAGGCCGGTCAGATCGAGGCGGTCAAAGCAAGCAGGGCGGCCGCCTGCGACGTTCTCTGGGAGGTTTTGGAGGAGACTAGCGGCTGGCTTTTGCTGATTGATAATGCCGATGACGTCAGGCAGTTGTCGATCTCGGGGCGGCAGTCACACGACGGGAACGGCTGGCTGCGGGGGTCGAGAAATGGCCTGGTGCTCATCACGACGCGCGATTCAGAGGTGCGGCACTGGCCTTACGATGCCTCCCTCCACCAGGTGGGGCCGTTGACAGCCGAAGAGGGAGGGCAGGCTCTCAGGGATCTCGCGCCGGAGGGAGGAGATGATGCCGATGCTCGAGACCTCTCGGTTTGCCTTGACGGCTTGCCGCTGGCGATCTACCACGTTGGATCCCAACTTGCCTCACCGTTCTCACTGATCCAGACCTTCGCTGCGTGCCAGGAAGTCTTCGGTAGCTCCTCGCCGACTGCCGACTACCGGCAATCGGTCGCCGCTACCTGGCAGCTTTCGCTTAGCCAACTTGCCGAGACGGGGGTCCCGCAGGCGCGGTCGCTGGTCGGCATCCTGGCCTGGTTCGCGGGAGGGGTTCCTATTCGCTTGAACGAGGTCGCTTTTGATGTCCTCGGTGAGGTGACGCCAGGCGTCAGGGAAGGGCTGTCAGCGCTCAACTCGGTGGGGCTGATCGGCAGGCGAGAGGGACAGGGGGTGGCGGTGGTCTTGCACCCTCTGGTTGCCGTGACAATGCGGGACCAGGCGGGAAGCGCGGCCGCTTCGACGGCGGTACGGCTCCTGTACGAGGAAACGCGCAACCTGGCCCCGTCAGAACGTACGGCCTGGCTGACCTGGCCCCTGTGGTTGCCGCATCTTGATGAATTTCTCGGCCATGCTTACGAGCTGCTTGACAAACAAGCCCTGGAGCTCTTGGGGGAAGCGGCAGCCGGGGCTGCTAATGGACTACTGTGGGGGGGATCATATGCCAGGTCGCGGGAAGTCGCCAGGGCTGGTATCAATGCGCTAGAACGTGTAGGGATTGAGCATCCACTCGTTCTCAGCCTCAGAAACATCGAAGCATGCGGATATGAATTCAGCGGGCAGAGCGATATCGCGGCAGAGCGATTGCGTGACGTCCTGAGGGCGCGAGAGCGAGTACTCGGAGCTGACGAGCCGTTCACGTTGAACACGCTCCACTGCTTGGCCAGGGTCCTTGCTAAGCAAGGAGAGTTCACAGAATCTGAGCGATGCTTCCACAGGGTAATAACATGGCGGGAGCGTGTGCTCGGCCCTCGCCACGAGGATACCTTGAACTCTAGGCGGACCCTCGCGCATACATTCGTTTTGCAGGGTAGATGTGCTGAGGCTCTTCAGCTATACCAGGAGACCCTCGGCGAGCATGAGCAGGTGCTGGGTCCAGACCATATGCATACGCTCAATGTGCGAGTTGAGATTGCCAAGCTAATAGCGGCTCAAGGAGACCTTTCTAGCGGCGAAGTCCTGCTCCGGCAAGTTTCAGAGAGCGACCGCCGCGCCCTCGGCGCAGATCATCCTGATACGCTGATGGCTCAGTACGAACTGGCCATGCTGCTCGCGACTCGCGGGCGGCGAAAGCCTGCCCTGCGGCTGTTGCGTGACGTCCTTTCAGCCCAGAAGCGGATCCTTGGCGAAGGTCACCCGGACGTGCTAGCGACAACACAAGCAACGGATAGCCTGGAATCTTCGGGTGTCGGCCTGAAATGACCGGTATATCCGGGTCGCGACACGGAGGTGCCCCCTCCTGGGCGGCCCGCGGGGACCCTAGACGCCTCAACTAAGCCATCTCCCACTCAAGTAAGCCATCTCCCACTCAAGCCGGCCGTCCGAGCGCCGCCCGAGTATGGCTTTCACCTGATGTGACGGCGCGGGTCTTAGCCGTACGTTCCGGGTATAGGCACCCGCGAGTCAGGAGCAAGCCCGATGGACGCTTACCCGGACCACCAGACACAGCAGATCGACCGAGCCAGGACCTTCGCCGACATCCGGCGGATTGAAGCGCGGGTCAGCAAGATGGCCCAGGCCAGGCCGAGGGCGCGGTGGAGGGCTGCCTGGCCGTTCGGCGCCCTGGCGGCCGGCCGCCAGGGCGCTGCCGGGCCGCGTGACACCGAGGCCTAGGCTCGTCGGCGCGGCAACCAGGTCGCGGACCGCAGGAGCGGGTGAGCGGCGATTGCCGCCGTGGCCCAGCGAAGGAGCGACCCCGCCTTGCCCGCGCCGGCTGCGTGTCAGGATTGGCGCATGGGTAACCGCTTCACGGCGCACGGGACGTCGGCCGGGCGTGACGAGCTGTCCCTTTCCAATGGCGGCACTGACGTCTTCTTCGATGTCCTCACCCTGGCCGGCTGTGACCTCGCCGAGACGGCGTGGGAGCAGAACCTCGTGCTGTTCTTCTCCGGCTGCCACCGCGTCGGCCTCGGGACGGCCGGCTTTGACCTGGCCGAGATCCCGTGGACGGCGGGCTGGCGGGCGGAGAAGGAGTTCTTCCTGCGGGTGATCGACGCGGCCGCCAGCCGTCACGGCTGGGACCGGCTGAGTTACGATCCGCCGTACGCGGCCCGCTCGCTCGCGGACTACCGCGCCATGGTGACCGGGTTCACGCCCGTCCCGGCCGCGGCGCCGGGCCAGCCGGACTGGGGTACCGCACCAGGGGAGGAGCTGCTGGCCCGCTGCGGGCGCCATGACCTCTACCAGGGAGAGGAAGGCTGCCGCCTCTGCGACGCCTGGATCCAGCCGCTCAGCTAACCGGCCTGAGGTCATTGCCCCCGCTCAGCCAGGTCGGCCGCGACCAGCCGGGCCAGGCGCAGATGGCGGGCGGTGGCCGAGGTTCCCGGGTGGTGGCGCAGGGACCAGTCGACCTGCCGCAGCATCATGTGCGCGAGGTAGGCGCTGAGCGCGCGCCGGTCCGTAAGCTCCAGCGCGCGGTCACGCAGCCGCTCGCGCAGCCCGTCGCGGTCGTACAGGTAGAACAGCATGGTGGCCAGGTCGAAGGCCCGGTCTCCGGTGAGCGTGGGCGGGTTGATGTCGATTACGCCGCAGACGCCGGAGCTATCGCTGAACAGGTTGGCGAGGGTGAAGTCGTAGTGAACGAAGTCCTCTCGCTCAGGGACGGCGGCCAGGCAACGGTCGGCGGTCTGCTGGACCACGGCGAGCAGGTCACGGGTGTCCGGACGGGCCTCAAGAGTGGAGTGCAGGCAGTACCCGTCGCCGCCGGCAGTGAGCGTCGCGGCGAGCAGGCCGGACAACCGGCAGGTGCCGTCCCCGAGCCCGGCCTGGGCGTCGTTCAGGCGGGTCACTTCGGGCAGCAGCCAGTGCGGGACCTCGGCCAGGACAGTCCCCGGCAGCCGTTCCTGCAGCCAGAACGTCAGGCCGGCCGCCTGCCCGGAGCCCAGCAGCCGGGCCGCCGGATAGCCCCGCCGTCGCAGACGCGTCACCAGTTCACCTAGCCTGCCGACGGAGTCGCCGGCAGCACTCGGGCCGACCTTGAGCACGCTCACCGTGCCGTCCCGCCCGGTGGCCAGGAACGTGCTGGCAGACTCGCCGCCGTCCGCAGGCACGAGCGTGACCAGGTCAAGGCCGGCCTGCTCACGGAGCGACAGCAGCAACTCGTCCGGCCCCGGTACCCGAGCCTGGTTCATGACCCGATGGTCGCACCGAATCCGGCGGCGTTGCCATGCAAGACCCGCCACACGCCGGAAGGTGCTCTGGGACTGCCGAGCGACAGTAGGCCAGCCCCGCGCGGGGCGCTTGCAGGCGCGCCCGTAGCCGCCTAATTGTTCCTGGCGCGACTCGTTTCGCTTGGCAGTGGTGTTCCATAGCACGCAGATCACGGTGATCCGCGCCAGTCCTGTCACGTCAGCAGATACTGGCATAACAGCGCCACCCGCACGACAGGCTGAGCAGAGAGCCGGAACCGCCGTTCTGGTCGGGGACCCTAGCCTCGAGAGCCGCAGCCGCTCCTGTGCCCGATCAGGATGATCTGCGGCGGGCCGGTCACGTAGGGGAGACGGGGCAGTAGCCGACGCCCAGCTGGTCGAAGAGGAATGCGTACCAGTCTGTTGTCTTGTCGATGACCTGGTCGAGGGACCCGGCCAGGTGGCCGGCGGACTCCAGCCTCAGCAGCACCGGCCGGCCTGAGGACGTTGCCTTCTGGAGCCGGGCGGTCATCTTCTTGGCGTGCCAGGCATCAACCCGGGTGTCGTTCTCTCCGGCGGTCAGCAAGATGGCCGGGTAGGCCGTCCCGTCTGCGACGTTGTGGTAAGGCGAGTAGGCGAGCAGCGCGGTGAACTGCTCCTGGTCCTGCACGGTGCCGTACTCGGGCGTGTTGAAGCTGCCGTTGGCGGTGGTCTCGGCGCGCAGCGCGTCCATCACCGGCACCGCTGCTATCACCGCGCGGGCGATGTCTGGCCGCTGGGTGAGCGCGGCTCCCATCAGCAGCCCGCCGTTGGAGCCGCCCATGATCGCGAGCCGCTCGCGGCTGGTGATCCCGCTGGTGTGCAGGTGGTCCGCGCAGGCGATGAAGTCGTCGAAGCTGTTCTGCTTGGCGGCGAGCCGGCCGGCGTGGTGCCACTGCTCGCCGTACTCGCCGCCGCCGCGGATGTTGGCCACCGCGTAGACCCCGCCTTGCTCCAGCCACAGCAGCAGCCCGGGATCGAACCGTGGCACAAGCGAGATGCCGTAGCCGCCATAGGCGGTCAGCAGCGCCGGCGCGCTTCCGTCCCGTGGCGTGCCCGGTGCGGCGATCACGCTGAGGGGAACGCGGGTACCGTCCTTCGACGTCGCGAACTCGCGGGTTGCCTCGTACCCGGACAGGTCGACCGGGGTAACCGTCCGCAGCGCGGTCGGCCGGGGTGCCTGGCCGCGGGCGGCTACCCACCAGGTGGCCGGCTCGGTGAAGGACTCCAGCGACCAGGCGACCAGGTCCGGTCCCAGCGCCGTGAGGCGGGCGGAGTGCGACGACACCGAGCTCATCGGCGGGATCTCCACCCGGGGAAGCGGGCTGCCGTTGCCGTCGAGGGCACGGACCTGCTGCGGGCCGCCGTCCATGTCCGCCACCCAGACGGTTTCGTGCGTCACCGCGAGGTCCTCGATGACCGTGTCACCGGCCTGCACGATCTCGCCGGCCTCGGCGACCGTGGCGCCGCTGGTCAGCGGCAGGCGGAGGACCTTGCCGCGCGGGGCGTCCCGGAAGGAGAGCAGGTACAGGGCGTCCGTGCCGAGCACGGCCTGCACGCACTTGTCAGGGATGCCCGCCACCTGCCGCCATGAGCCGCCGGTGCCCTGGCCGCGGAGGAAGACCTGCCACTCTCCTCCGTCTCCCTTCTGCACCCGGTCCATCACCCAGCGGCCGTCGGGAGAAGCGGACAAGAAGTTCTCCGCGATCCGCTCGTCGGCGAACGGGCCGGCCAGGTCAACGCGGTCAGGGGCGCCGCCGAGCTCGCGGAACCACACCTGCTGCCGGAAGCCTGCGGGGTCGGCGCAGCGGGTGTACCAGAACCCTGAGCCGTCGTGACGCCAGGCCACCGACCCGCCCATCAGGTTCACGTGCGGGATCGGCTCGTCGGCGACCTCCCCGCTGTCGACGTCGTAGACGTGCAGCGTCCCGTCCTCGGTTCCGTGTTCCGACAGCGAGACCGCGACCCGCTTGCCGTCCGGGGACGGAACGAAGAAGTCGATGGCGGTCTCGCCCGACGGGTCGATGACATCCGGGTCCACGACGACGCGCTCGGCCGCGGGATCGTCCAGGTCGGTCAGCGCCACCAGGAACGGGTGCTGGCGGGGGGCCTGCACCTTCAGCGCGAAGAAGGCGCCCCCGCCGGATGAGAGCCGCGTGTACGCCGTCGTGCCGGACCTTAGTAGCTGCCCGGCACGCGCCCGGAGCGCGCCCCGCCAGGGAATCCCGCCGAAATAGGTACCGCTGCGGTGCTGCTGGGCCTTCGTCCAGGCGGTGGCCTCCGCCGAGGCGGCCTCCTCCAGCCAGCGGTACTCCTCCGTGACGTCAACTCCGTGAAAGGTGCTTGTGACCGGGACCTGCGCGGCCCGCACCGGGGGAAGCTCGTTCACCTGACCAGTCAACAACCGAGGCGCCTGGCGCACAACCGGATACCTCGCCGCAGCCGCTCAGGGATCAGCAGGACGGGCCAGCCTCAGGTGCAACGCCACCGTGCCCCGGCATGCCGGTAAGCGCGTCAGGCTGGAGACGGTAGCTGAAAAGTCAGGAGGGTACTGCCCGGCGTCGGGGTACGGGACGTTCGCCATGAGCATCGTCCCCGACGACGTCCGCGCCCGGGCCGGCAAGACGGCCGCCGAGCATCTCGACTGGCTCGGGCACGTAATGAAGCAGCGCGGTGATCTGACGGGAGCCCCTGCAGCAGCTCACCGGCGGTGCGGCTCAAAGCGATCAGGCAGCCCAGTGACGCGCGTTCCCGTTAGGTCGCGGACCGCAGCTGTCACACCACCGCTCGGCTGAGAGCAGACCACCTCCATCTTTAGGCTGTCCGCGGGACCAGAGGTCTCGCTGAGCGTGACCGGCGGCCTCATGATGTCGACGCGAGATCCGCCGTTCGGCGTGGCAAGTACGATTCGGATGTAACCCCAGCGGGGGGCGGCTTGCCGTCAGCGCTGCCGGGGTCAGGCAGGTGGTGGTCCCTGGTCCGCTGGATACTGCTGACAACCCGGGTCACTGGCCCAGCAGCGGCGGATTAGAGTGCCCGGTTGTTGGGTACCGATAGGCGCACGGACGGTGCTGTACCAGAGTCGGGGAGGGCCGGATGCGTATCAGCGATGTACTTCGCGTCAAGGGCGCGCAGGTCGTCACGGTCACCCCGGACACAACGGTGGGGCGTCTTGTCATGGTCCTGGCCGAGCGACGGATCGGCGCGGTCGTTGTCTCTCGCGACGGCACCTCAGTCGACGGGATCGTCAGCGAGCGGGACATCGTCCGGGCTTTGGCCCTGCGAGGCAGTGCGGTGATGTCTGAGCAGGTCACGGCGATTTACACCGCCGATGTGCACACGGTCACGCCCGAGACCGAGCTGGAGGAAGTCGCGCGCATGATGACCGAGCGCCGGGTACGGCACGCTCCGGTCACGGTCGATGGTGGCCTGCGCGGCATCGTGAGCATTGGCGACGTGGTGAAGAGCCGCATCGGCGAACTGGAAACTGAGCGGGCCGCGCTGACGGACTACATCACAGGTACCCGCTAGCGCGAGCCGCAACAGGCCCGGCCCCGTCCGCCTCGCAGGGACGCGGCGCCGCTCGCGCAGGGCGAGAGCGGGCTGGACGGCGCAGCATCAGGGTCTCAGCGTCCCTTGACGCCGCGAACAAAGAGAAATCGGTATGGTCGCCTTTGGGGCTGCTGGCAGTTGCTGACTGAGGCGCGCATATTGACTGATCAGCGCTCCGCTGCGCCGCGAGATCCCGTGCCCGCCAGCCGCGAATATTCGCCGGTCTGGTGCGGTCTGTCCTGGTAAGCCGAGGCCGTGCCGCGTTACGGACGGTGTCGTGGCCAGCTCTCCGCCGGCGGCGTACGTTGCGGGCAATGTTCACCGCTGGGATCCGTATCTGCCCAGCCCCTCCGGGTCCCGGCTGTCCCTGGAGGTGTCCCATGGCCACCGCGAAAATCTCAAACTCTCTCGTTCCTGTCCAGCCGTCGTTCACCGAGTCCGAGCGGCTCGCGCTTGCCGGTTACCTGGCCGGGTATCGCGGCCTGACCCGCGAGGCCTACACGCTCGACCTGCGGCAGTTCACCGGCTGGTGCCGCTCCCGCTCGCTGGCGCTGTTCTCAGTCCGCCGCGCCGACATCGAGACTTTCGCCCGCGATCTCGAAGCCCGCGGGCGGGCCCGCGCTACCGTCACCCGGCGGCTGTCAACCATCGCGGGGTGCCACGGCACGAAGCGTCAGACGGCTACGGGGTGTGACCTATGCAACGATCGGGGAACCGCCGATCTGGGCGAGTTCTGAGTGCGGACGGTGGGCTGCGGCGGCCGCGCAGAGGCGGGCGTTCTGTGTCCCTGCCCGGGCACCTTGTCCAACGGGGACCGCTGTTACCGCTGCCAGTTCTGGCAAGGGCGGGCCACTGTGCGGACCTTCGTTGGCGAGCAGGCCGGGCTGTTTTCCAGGCGGCGAAGTGACCGTGCCAGGCACCGCTGGCCGGTTCGGACCCGCCTGGCCGGCTGCAGCGCCGAGCGTGAACAGCGGTGGTCGTGAAATGCAGGTGACAGCCGAGAAGGTCATCCCTAATGTTGTATCCATGCCGGTCGACGATCCCGCCGTGCTGGCCGAGCGCCTGGCGGCCCACCGCACCGTCGCGATGGCGTTGTCCGTACTCTCCGACTCCGGCCTGGCCAGCCGCCTCGCCGGCGGGCGTGCGCTGGGCTCGGGTGTCGGAGGCACCGTGGTGACAGTGGAGGTCGAAGGCGTCACCGTTTTCGCCAAGGCGATTCCGCTGACAGACGTGGAACTCCGCCCGGGAAATCGCATGTCGACGGCCAACCTGTTCGGCCTGCCAGCCTTCTACCAGTACCCGATGGGCTCGGCCGGCTTCGGCGCGTGGCGGGAACTGGCCGCGCACACCATGACCGCCACCTGGGTTCTCAGCGGCGCCTACCCCGGCTTCCCGCTCACGCACCACTGGCGGACCCTACCCGTTTCAACGCCGGGCGAAGCTGCCATGACGACGATGTTCGGCGGTATCGGCGGGGCCGTGGCACGCTGGGACGGCTCCGCCGCCGTCGGCCGCCGGCTTGAGGCGATCGCCAGCTCCCGCGCCGCCATCGTCGTTTTCCAGGAATACATCCCACACCGGCTCGCCGACTGGCTCACCGGCCCCGACGCAGACTTCGCCCTGGCTGAGCAGCAACTGACCGCCGGGGCGGCGTTCATGCGCGCACAGGGCTTCGCCCACTTCGACACCCACTTCCGGAACGTGCTCACCGACGGTGCGCAGATGTACTTCGCCGACTTCGGCCTGGCAACGTGTGACCGGTTCAACCTGTCCGAAGCCGAGCGCCGCTTCCTGCACGCGCACCAGGACTTCGACCGCGCGTACATCGCCGCAGACCTAACGGCGGGCGCGCTCGGTATGAACCGCGGGTACCGGCCGCTCCGCGAGTTGCTGCGAGCCTGGATCGCAGGGGACGCTGACCGCACAGCACTCGCGCCCGACCTGGCGACGCTCGTCGATCGGCACGCGCCGCTGGCCTCGCTGGTCCTTGACTTCCACGACGCACTGGACCAGGGGCCCAAGACACACCCATGGCCGGCCGCGGAGGTGGCCCGGCTGCTGCTGACGCATGACAACCGTCCCTTCGCTCGCACAGAAGATGGACCCTGACCTGTCCGCATGGACAGCCAAGCCCGAATAGACAATCCGGACGCTCTGTCTGTGCCAACTCTGTGCCTACACTAAGCACATATTTGATCAAGCCCCGGTTTTCCGGAATGGGTTCTGAGGAGCTGTGGCTTGGTCTCGGTGCTCTGTTTCGAACTCTAGCGGCGATATCCAGCCGAGGTAGCTGTGGCGCCGGCGGCGGTTGTGGAAGCCCTCGATGTACTCGAAGATCGCATTCGCGCGACCCGGGTGCGCCACCGCTGACGGTTCAAGAGCCCGGTCTGCATGCGGCCCCGGAACGACTCCACGACCGCGTTGTCGTAGGGATCGCCGACGGTGCCGGGCGATGGCAGCAGGCCCGCGTTCCTCGCCCTGGTCGTGAAGGCCCAGGACGTGAACTGGGTCCCGTGGTCCCCGTGAATGATCGCTCCCGGCGAAGGACGGCGCGAGTCGATCGCCATGCCCAGCGCGTTCGTGGCCAGGTCAGCGCGCTGCGCGGTATCAATCGACCAGCCGACGACCCGACGGCTGAACACGTCGATGACGACGCAGCAGCAGACCTTGCCCTCCCTCGCGGGGTGCCCGGTGATGTCGGTGGCCCAGAGCCGGTTCGGCCCGTCGGCGGTGAACTGGCGCTTGACCAGGTCCGTGACCGTCTTCTGGGCCGGCACCCGTTTCGCCCGGCGGCCCAGCGGCAGCCCGGACAGGCCCGCCCGGCGCATCAGCAGCATCACCGTGTTGCGGCCGACCACCAGGCCGTGGGCGCGCTGCAGCTCGGCATGGACCCTCGGCTGGCCGTAAGTGCCGTAGGAGGCGTCGTGGACCTGGCCGATCAAGCCGGTCAGCCACGCACGGCGGATCGACCGCGCTGAGGGCGCCCGGTCCTGCCAGTCGCAGAAGCCGGACGTGGACACGCCGAGGGCGTAGCAGGCCTGGCGGACGCGGACCCCGTCAGCGTGCAGCTCCGCCACGAGGCGGTACCGGTCTTTTGGGGGCACCGCCTCCTGCACCGCGGCAGCCGCCTTGTGCAGAATCTTGTTCTCCTCCTCAAGGTCGCGGATCTTCTGCCGGGCCGCGACCAGCTCCGCGGACCCGGCCCGGCTGCTGCCGGACTCCAGCCCGCGGTCGGTCAGGTCCTGCTTCTTCCAGCGGTACAGGCACGACTCGGCGATCCCGAGCAGATGGGCGACCTCGGGCACGGGACGGCCCGAGCGGACCAAATCCAGCGCCCGCTGCCGGAACTCCGGCGGGTAGGGCCTCGGCATACGACCACTTCTCCTTCCAGAAGCAGCCACATACTCTCAACAAACTGTTCCGAGAAACCGGGGGATGATCAAGGTGTCCGGGAAACGGGGGCAAGCTCAGGAGTGGGCGCCCGACCCGCAGGATCGACACTCCGATCTGCGGTTGCGGTGCATAGGCATGCCAGGCCCCAATCCCGAGCAACAGGACGCCGCCGGGACCGAGCCGGGTGTTACCGAGTTCGCTCAGGTGCTGTGCGTGTCCCTGCCCGATGAAGGCTAGGAGTGCGTAGTCGTGGGTGTGACGTTCGACTGTCTCGCCGTATGCCAGCCGTTCGCATGACAGGTCAAACGCGTTCATTAGGCATGTGTCTGGTGCTGTTTCATTGTCAGTGTGGCGGCGAGGGCTGCGGTCAGGATGCTGACGCCCGCCAGGGCGATGAGGGTGATTGCGAACCCGGAGGCGATGTCGCCCCAGCGGGTGAAGATGAGGCTGGTGAGGGCAATGCCGGTAGCGCCTCCGATTTGTTGGGCGGTGTTGAGGACGCCGGAGGCCGCGCCTGCGTGCTCGGGTGGTGTGTCGGCGAGTACGACGGCAGCCAACGGGACGAGTACCAGCCCGATCCCGGCGCCGACCAGGGCAAGGCCCGGGGTGAGCACCCACGCATCCTGAACGTGAGCAGTGGCAGCGAGTAGGAGCACTCCGGCTGCGGTGGTGAGGGCACCGAGGGTGATGACTTTGGCGCCCAGTCGTCGGACCCAGGTCATCGCCGGTCGCATGGCCGCGAAGTAGCCGACGCCGACCGCGACGAAGATGAGACCGGACTGCATGGCGGTCATCCCACGTCCTTGTTGCAGATAGATCGCGAGGATGAAGAAGAACGAGGCCGGGACGAAAAAGACCAACCCGATCGCGACGCCGAGCCGGAACCGTTTCGGTCGCAGCAGGTCCGCCGCGACCAACGGTGCCCGTCCTTGCCGGTCCCGGCGCCGCTCATACACGACGAATCCAGCGGTCACGATCGGGCAGATCGCGAGGCAGATGAAGGTCCACGCCGGCCAGTGGTGAGCTGGTCCCAGGACTAGGGGTAGGACCAGTGTTGATCCGGCCAGGGCCAGCAGCGCAGCCCCTGGTAGGTCCAGACCGGTGGCTGGTCCGCGTGATTCGGTGATCCAGCGTCGACCCGCGATGAGCGTGAAGAGGCCGACGGGGATGTTGATCAGGAAGATCGCACGCCACCCGGTGCCGTCGATGTTTGCGTTGATGAGCAGGCCGCCGACGAGTTGGCCGAGGACTCCGGCGATCCCCATTGCGAGACCGAACCCGGCGAACGCTCGTTCCCGCATCCGCCCGGCGTAGGTGGTGGTGACGATCGCCAGGACCTGTGGCGCCATGAGGGCACCGGCCAGGCCCTGACCGAACCGGGCACCCACCAGAAACGTGATGGTGGGCGCGAACGCGCAGGCTGCAGATGCGAGCGTGAACCCGGCCATGCCAATCAGGAAGAGCCTGCGGCGCCCGTGGAGGTCGCCGAGGCGTCCGCCGATGATCATGCCGACTGCGAAACTCAGCCCGTAGGCGGCAACCACCAGGGACACGCTCGACGTGGGCACGTGCAGGTCGGCGCCGATGGCTGGCAAGGCGACGTTGACGATGAACAGATCCAGGTAGGTCACGAATACGCCGACCAGCACGATGATCAGCGCAGCCCAGCCGCCGCGGCCACGGGCCGCGGCAGACTGGACGGCGTCGGCGCCGGATTGTTTGGTGGTTGCCTGTGTCATGCCGGGACCTTGTCCAGGAAACCCAGCACCTGGCAGATACGGCCGTCGCCGTCGGTGACGACAACGTCGAAGCCAACGATGATGGGGTCGCTGTCCGCTGGGCCGAGTCCCCACTGAAAACGGGTCTGCTGGTGGTGGGCGTCCGGTTGCCCGACCTGGGTGAACACGAAGCCCGGGAACTGGGAGTGGACCGCACCGATCGTCGCGTCGATCGCGTCCACGCCGGACGCTTCGGCGAGCGGGTCGACATAGGTCGCATCGGGGGTCCAGTGCTGCGCTAGCAGGCGGGTCCGCTGCGCCGTTTCGGTGCTGTTCCAGGTCGCCAGGTAGGTGTCGACGATGGTGTTCATGGTTGTGGCCCTTCTCGGTGTGCGTCCGGGTTGATCCCGGCCCGTGACCACCTTGACCGGGCGCAGGTAGCGGCGTCGATTACCTCGCAGGTCATGACTGGACGCGCCGACCTCGGTAAAGTGAGGGCCATGACGACCACGCAGGCGAGTGCGACCGCGGTTATGCCGGTCGGTCAGTTGCTTCGCGGCTGGCGCGAGCGACGGCACCTGTCGCAGCTTCAGCTGTCCACTGATGCGAAGGTCTCCGCCCGTCATCTGAGCTTCGTGGAGAACGGGCGCTCCCGCCCGACACCGGAACTGATCGAGCGACTGGCCGACACGATGGATGTCCCTTTGCGGGAACGCAACGACCTGCTGCTGTCGGCGGGGTTCGCACCCCGATACCCACAACGCGCGCTCGACGCACCGCAGATGCAGTCGGTCGCCAGCGCGTTCCGGATGATCCTGGACGCGCACCTGCCTCACCCGGCGCTCGTGCTGGACCGCTGGTGGGACATCGTCGACCGCAACAGCGCCACCGACCTGCTCCTGCACGGCTGCGCAGCCGAGCTGCTCGAACCGCCCGTCAACGCAATCCGGCTCACCCTGCACCCCGACGGGCTCGCGCCACGGATCAGTAACCTCGGCCAATGGCGCGCCCACCTGATCCACCAGGTCCACGCACGTGCCGAACGCACCGCCGATCCGCGCCTGTGGGAACTTCTCGCAGAAGTCCGCGCCTACCCCGGCGGCGACGTGGACGACACCACCGCTGCCGACGTCGTAATCCCACTGCGGATCAACGTCGGCGGACACGAGTTGTCGTTCTTCAGCGTCGCCACCGCAGCCCAGACCGCCCACGACATCACCATCGACGAACTACAAATCGAAGCGTTCTACCCAGCCGACCAAGCCACCACCTCCGCGCTCGGATGACCTGACACCGAAGGCTCTGCTGCCTCGGACCTTGCCCTGCCGATCTAAGTGGACGCATCGTGGCGCGGCTATCAGGTCTGCCAGGAGTCGATCAGTAGTTCGTAGCAGGCGATGCGATCGGAAGGGTCGTTCATGATGGTTGTCGCCATCACCTCGTCTGCGCCGCAGTGATTCGTCGCTGCTCTCGCGCCAACTCCTTGAATTGCTTTCGCTGATCCTTGGGCAGCAAGAAGCCAAGCAACTTGAGCGCAGCGATCTGCTGCTCCATCTCCTGGACTGAAGGGAGATCACGTGCAGAGCCGTACGGGCTCACCTGAGGACTATCCGCCATACAGCGACCGTATCGGCGTGCACCGGCATGCAGCCGTAAGCAGTCCTCCAGCGTTAGGCTGTGCAACAAGCAGTCAGAATCAGACGCTGGTCCGTTTGGCTGACAACGGCGCCCTGTTCTGCGAGTTCCACCATGAGACCTGCATCCACCGCTGGGGCTGGGCAGTCACGCTCCACCCGGACGGCACGGTAGAAGCCCGCAGCCCTGACGGCCGGCGCGTGCTAAGGAGTCACGCGCCGCCGAGGCGCTGCTGATTGAGTGGAGTGCCGTGCCTAGCCGACTACCGGGACCCGGTTGATCAGGTCCCGGAGGCCGTCGGCGTCGAGTAGGTCGGCCGGGCGGACGGTGCGGTCGTAGCGGACGTAGTAGAACGCCGCGCGGACCTGCTCGAGCGGCACGCCGGCTAGCGCCGACCAGGCCAGCCGGTAGGCGGCGAGCTGGACCGCCACCGCGTCCCGCTCAGCCTGGCCGCGGGGCGGGTATCCGGTCTTCCAGTCCACCACGTCATAGCCGCCGTCGGGGTCGGCGAACACCGCGTCGATGCGGCCGCGGACCTGGCGGTCGCCGACCTGGGTGTCGAACGGGACCTCGACCTGGCGGGGCCAGCGGCCGCCCCACTCGCCTGCCTCGAAGCGGGCCTTCAGCTCGATCAGGCTGCCGTCCGGCTCGCGGTCGGGCGAAGGCGCGTCCGCGAACAGGTCGTCGTCGCCGATGAGCTGCTGCTGGCCGAACCGTTCCTCCAGCCACTGGTGGAACGCGGTGCCGCGGCGGGCCTGCCGGGCGGGCGGCTGCGGCAGCGGGCGGCGGACCTGGCGGGCCAGCCCGTCCGGGTCCCTGGCCAGGTCGACCAGGGCGGACACGGTGAGCCGGGCAGGCAGCACGACCTCGACCGGGCCCTCGCCGCGGGCGCGGGCGGCGTCACGCTCCGCCAGCAGCAGCCCGGTGTCGAGCTCCCAGGCCGCGATAAGCTCGCGGTCCTGCCCGGTGAGCCCGGGTGCGGGCTCGGCCGGCTGGCCGGCTGTTGCCCTGCCCGCCTCAACCCTGCCCGCCTCAACCGTGCCCGCCTCAACCGTGCCCGCCTCAACCCGGGCCGCCTCAACCAGGGCCGCCGCTTCGGTCAGGGCACGGTAGTGGGCGCCGGCCGGGCCGGCTGGCCAGTCCGCCTCTTCGACCCGGGCGAGCAGCGGGTTCTCCGCGTCCTCGGCGGGCCGGTCGGCCCACTGGGCGACCGTGCCGGCGCCCGCCTGGCAGGCGTCACGGATCTCGGTCAGGAACGCCGACGGGCCGAGCGGCGCGGTCGCCTCGCCCCACCAGTAGCCCGAGCTGCCGAGCCAGAACTGGGCCCGGGTCGCCGCCACGTACGCCAGCCGGCGTTCCTCCGCCAGGTCGCGGGCGGCGCACGCCTCGTTGAACTCCGCCAGCGAGTCGGCGTCGAGCGCGGGCAGGGCGGGCAGGTCGGCCGCGTCGCCGCGCAACGGGAAGGGGATCAGCCGCGCGTTGAGCGTCCACCGCGTCGGCACCCGCGGGCGGGCCGGGAAGACCTGCGACCGCTCGCCCGCGGCGAGCCCCGGCACGAACACCGCGGGCCACTGCAGGCCCTTGGCCGCGTGCACGGTGAGCAGCTTCACCGTGTCGGTCTCGGCCACCCGGCCGGTCTCCAGGCCGAACTCCTCCTGCTGGGCGGCGGTCAGGTAGGCGAGGAACGCGCCCAGGGTCGGCTCCGGCTGGTCACCCGCGAACGCCACCGCCACGTCGGTGAACGCGTCCAGGTCGGCCCGGGCCGCCGCCAGGTCACCGCCGGGTCGCGCCGCCACCTCGATGTCCAGGCTGAGCGTGCGCTCCACCTCGGCGATCAGGTCCGCCAGCGGCCGGGCAACCAGCTCGCGCAGCCGCCTGGTCTCGGCCGCCAGCGCCGCCAGCCGCGGGTAGCCGTCAGCCGAGTAGCCAGCCGGGTCACCGAGGTCGTCGAGCGCCTCCACCAGCGACGCGGCGCCGCCCCCGGTGGTCAGGTCGGTGACCGCCTCCGCCAGCGGGTCCGCCGGGTCTTTGTGCGCCGGGTCTTTGTGCGCCGGGTCCCCTTGCGCCGGGTCTTCCCGGGGCGGGGCGCCGAGCTCGCGGGCACGGCGGCCGAGGGCCACCAGGTCGCGGGGGCCGATCCGCCAGCGCGGGCCGGTCAGCAGCCGGGCGAGCGCGTCGGAGGACGCGGCGTCGTGCAGCACCCGCAGCGTCGCCACCACGTCCTGCACCTCCGGCACCGACAGCAGCCCGCCCAGGCCGACCACCTCGCACGGGATGCCCCGCGCCTCAAGCGCCCGGCGCAGCGGCACGAACTGCGACCGCTTGCGGCAGAGCACCGCGATGTCCGACGGGCGCACCCCGGCCTGCCTGCCATCCGGCCACGGGCTGCCGTCCGGCGCCGACCCGGCCGGCCCGGCCAGCAGCGCCGCCGCCTCGGCCGCAACCCAGCCGCACTCATCGGTCACCGTCTCAAGCAGCGCGGCGCGGACGCCCCCCCGGTCGCCCCGGTCCGGCGCGGGCGCGAGCACCGGGACATCGGGGGCCTCGGCCCGCAGCTCCCGCTGCAAGGCGGCGGCCGCGTCGAGTACCCGGCCCGCGTTACGGAAGCTGGTGGACAACTGCACCACCGGGGCCGGCTGCCCGCTCCTGGCCGGGAAGTCGGCCGCGAACCGGCGCAGGTTGCCCGCGCTTGCCCCGCGCCAGCCGTAGATCGACTGGCACGGGTCGCCGACCGCGGTGACCGGGTGGCCCCCGCCGAACAGCGCCCGCAGCAGGACAAGCTGCGCGTAGCTGGTGTCCTGGTACTCATCGAGCAGCACCGCCTGGTAACGGGCCCGCTCGGCCGCGCCCACCTCCGGGTGCCGGCCCGCGATCCGGGCGGCGATGGCCACCTGGTCCCCGTGGTCCAGCACCTCCCGGGCCCGCTTGGCGGCGGCGTAGCGCTCGACCATCGGCAGCAGTTGCTCCCGGGTCCGCTGGGTGCTGATCACCCGGCGCACCCCGGCCAGGCCCCGGCCAGGCCAGCGGGCCGCCTCGGCGTCCAGCCACTCGCCGGTCCGGCGCACGTCCCGGGGCGACTTCAGGTGCTCGGTGAGGTCGCCCGCCAGCTCGAGCACGGCCGCCGTCACCGTCTGCGGCGTCCACGCCACCTGGTCCATCGGGCCGTCGTAGGCGGCCACGATCGAGGCGGCGAGCTGCCAAGACAGCGCCGCCGTGATCAGCCGCATGGAGGGCTCAAGCCCCTCCCGCAGCGCGTGGTCGCTGACCAGGCGGCCCGCGTAGGCGTGGTAGGTGCTGATCACCGGGTCGCCGTCATCATCCCGCCCGTCCAGTTCTTCCAGCCGCCCGTCCAGGCCGGCCCGGCGCAGCGCGTCGAGCCGCACCCGTACCCGGGCGGCCAGCTCGGCCGCCGCCTTCCTGGTGAAGGTCAGGCCAAGGACCCGGTCCGGGCGGACCAGGCCGTTGGCGACCAGCCAGACCAGGCGCGCGGCCATCGTCTCGCTCTTGCCCGACCCGGCGCCCGCGATGACGGCCAGCGGCCCGGGCGGCGCCCCGATGACCGCCGCCTGCTCGGTCGTCGGCTCCGGCAGCCGGAGCAGCCGCGCCAGCTGCCCCGGCGTGTAGCTCTGCACGCCACCATTCCAGCAGACGCGGCTGACATTCGCGGGCCGTCGGGGCGGCGGGCGGAAATCGGGGCGAGCGCGGGAAGGCGCGGCGGCGGGATAGCGGGATAGCGGCATAGCGGCATAGCGGCGGATGGCTAGGCGAAGGCGGCGGCCGGGCGGTAGTAGTCGATGCCGTCGGCCGCCCGGTCCCGTGCGAGCTGGCCTCGGTTGACCAGGACCTCCAGGTGGGCGGCGGTCTCCCCGGTGGCGAGGAGCTGGTTCATCGGGTCGAGCTCGGCCAGCTTGCGCTGCCTGCGGGTCCACGGCAGTTCGGCTGCCACCGTGAACGCGGTGACCGGGCCGGGCGTTGCCGCCTGCAGGGTCAGCGCCAGCCTGGTCTCGTGGTGGTCGAGCAGCTCGCGTACCCGGGCGTGGGTGGACGGGCCGACCGGGCCGTGGGCCGGCAGCAGCCGGGAGTCGGGCAGCGTCAGCATCAGCACCAGCGAGCCCAGGTAATGGCTGAGGGCCTGCCGGGTGATGACCGGCTGGAAGCCGATTGACGGGGTGATGTGCGGCAGCACGTGGTCGCCCGCGAACAGCAGGTCCGCCACCGGGTCGTGGAACACCACGTGCCCGCTGGTGTGGCCGGGCGTGTGGATGGCGCGCAGCGTGCGGCCCGGCAGGTCGAGCAGCGCGCCGTCGGCCAGCCAGCGGTCGGGGTCCCCGTACCCGGGCATCGGGGGCATCGTCCGCTGCGAGCCGAACATCTCGCCGACGGTGACGGCCAGCTCCGCCGCGCCCAGCGCGGGCAGCATCTCGATGAACCCGATCTGGGCCTGGCCCGCGGAGACGGCCTGGATCTGTGCCAGGTTGGCGCGCTCGGCCTCGCCCAGCGCGATCTGGCCGGGCCCTGTTTGCTGGCTACGGAGCGTTTGCTGGCTACGGAGCGTGCTCCGCAGCTCGACCGCGAGCGTGTAGTGATCCTGGTGGATGTGGGTGATGAAGAAGTTCCTGATGTCGGGCAGGCCGTAGCCGAGCTGGCCGAGGGCCGCCGCCAGCTGCTCGCGCGCCTGCGCCAGCGCCATCCCCGAGTCGATCAGGTCAACCCCGTGGTCACCGGTCATCGCGTACACGTTGACCGCGGTCAGCGCGTCGCCCGGCAGCGGCAGCGGGATCCGGTAGAGGCCGTCGCCCAGGTCCTCCGGCCCCGCGTTGGCCCACGCGTGCCGGTCCGGGTGCGGCTCTTCTTGCGGCTGTGCTTGCGAGCCAGGCACCCGGCTCGTCGCGTAATCCACGGAAACGTTACCTCCTGCCGGACAAATGTACCGGCCGGGTGCAGCCCCCGTTCAGCTGGCCGTTACCGGCCGGGGTCACCGCCGACTTCCCCGCCGTCCGGGTGGACCGGGCAGCAGGACGCCACCGGGCAGGTCCGGCAGCCCGGGTTCACCCGCGCCCGGTAGACCGGGCCCGCCATGCCCTCGGCCACCGCGTCCACCAGGTCCCGCGCCCAGCCGGGGTCCGGGTCCTCGCCCAGGGCCGGCTGCCGCTGCACCTTTGCCCGCGCGGTCAGCCCCGCCTTGCCCACCTGGACCAGCTCCGCGCCGCCGGGCTCGGTCACCCCCAGCCGCTCGAACGCGCCGAGCAGCACCGCCAGCTGGTAGACGCCGAGCTGGGGATGGCGGTCGAGTTCGTCCTCGTGCGGCGAGGACGCCCCGGTCTTCAGGTCGACGACGACGCCGCGGCCATCGGCGTCGCGCTCCAGCCGGTCGACCCGGCCGGTGATCTCAACCTGCCCTACCTGCACCCGCAGCGCCTGCTCGGCCGCCAGCAGCTCCCGCGGGTTGGCCTGGTGCCAGTCGAGGAACTTGCGGACCATCCGCTCGGCCAGCTCGCGCTGCCTGGTCCCGTACCACACGCTGCCGAAGTCCAGGTGATGCTAGACCTCGTCGATCCGGCCCGCTACCTCGCCCTCAGTGGCGCCGTCGGCGATGAGCTGGGCGGCCGCGTGGATGACGGTGCCCAGGTGACGCAGCACGTCGGAATGCCCTGCCCCGACCGCGGACTCAAGCAGCCAGCGCAGCCCGCACCGGGTGAACGTCTCCACGTGCGACGGCGACAGCCGCACCCGCTCGCCGTCGCCCACGATCGGGGCGGCATCGGACAGCCCGGTCAGCGCGTACCAGGTAGCCGGGTCGGCGCCGCGGACGCCCGCGTCCGCCAGCCGGGCCAGCTGGCCCGCCGCCGCCTGCCGCAGGGCCGGCCGCCGGGCCGGGTCAGCCGCCGTCCGGCGCAGGTCGGCGACCAGGGCCGGCAGCGACAGCCAGCGGGTCGCGGCGCTGGCCCGCTCGATCTCGGTATCGGTCCCGGCCAGCTCGGCCAGGAACCGGGACGGGCGGGCGTCCTGCTCGTCGCCGCCGCACGCGGTCACCATCAGCTGCTTCCTGGCCCGGGTGACGGCGACGTAGAACAGCCGCCGTTCCTCGGCCAGCAGCCGGGCCGCCAGCGTGGCCGCGGCCACGTCGCCGGGCGCGCCCGCTCCCCCCGCCAGGCCCGCCCGCTCCCCCTCGGCCAGCTCGTCCGCCCCGAGCAGGGAGTTGCGCAGCCGCAGGTCAGGCCAGACTTCCTCCTGGACCCCGGCCACTACCACCACGTCCCACTCCAGCCCCTTGGCCCGGTGCGCGGTCAGCAGCCGGACCGCGTCCTCGCGGTGCGCCTGGGCGGCCAGCGTGTCGCCTGCGATCTCCTGCCCGGCCAGGCTGTCGAGGAAGAGGCCCGGGTTACCCGGCGGCAGCGCGTCGCTGAACCGGGCGGCCGCGTCGAACAGGGCGAGCACCGCGTCCAGGTCGTGGTCGGCCACGCTGTCCCGGCCCGGCTGCGCCCGCTCTGGCTGCCCCGTCCCCGCTGCTTGCTCAGACCCCGCTGCTTGCTCAGACCCCGCTGCTTGCTCAGACCACCGCGCGGCCAGGCCCGACTCGCTCCACACCGCCCACAGCACGTCCTCGGCGCTGGCGCCGTCCGCCACCCGCCTGGCCGCCACCCCGAGCAGCGCGGCCACCCGGCGGGCGGGCGCGGCCACCCGGTCACGCACCGCGTGCAGCGCCCGCGGGTCGGTCAGCGCCTCGCGCAGTGAAAGCCCGTCGAGCGCGCGCCGCAGCCTGCGCAGCCCGAGGCTGTCGGTCTGCCCGAGCGGGCCGGTGAGCAGCTCGGCCGCTGTCTCCTCGTCCAGCCGGCCCGGCTGCAGCGCGCAGCGCAGCAGCGTGAGCAGCGGCCGCACGCCGGGCTCATCGGGCAGCGGCAGCTCGTCGCCGGCCACCGTGACCGGGACCCCCGCCGCCGTCAGCGCCCGGCGCAGCGCCGGCACCTGCCGCTGGGCGGACCGGACGAGCACCGCCATCTGCTCCCACGGCACCCCGTCGGCCAGGTGCGCCCGGCGCAGGGTGTCCGCGACCAGTGCCGCCTCCTGCGCCTGGGTGTCGGCCACGCAGATCCGCAGCTGGCCGGCCGGGGCGCCGGGGGCCGGGGCGAGGCGGCGGTGCGCGGCGGCGGTGCCTGGGGCC
>Ga0265338_10003488_pt1 | contig 22100 bp, 21 predicted proteins | sample 42126metaG_FD_193579 | JGI IMG/M metagenome (GOLD analysis project Ga0265338, IMG submission 193579) | Rhizosphere microbial communities from Carex aquatilis grown in University of Washington, Seatle, WA, United States - 4-21-26 metaG | ecosystem: Host-associated > Plants > Roots > Rhizosphere... | reverse complement strand
GCAAGCTGCTGCCCGCAATGGCCGGCGACCGGCCATTGCGGGCAGATCGTCACCGATGTGCCGGGTGTGCCCACCGCCGGCTTGAGACTAGAATTCCCCGTCACGCATCCGCTGCAGAAGATCGTCAGCAGTAGGAGCAGGCTTGTTCGCTTCATCGCGCTGTTTCTCCACGACCTTGGCAGCGGCCGCATCGTCAGCGGCCCGCTGCTCATCGCGCCCCGTCTGGCGGTCCTTGCCCATGAGCAAGGCAAGGACCGCTTTGATGATAGGGCCGATGAAATCCCAGACGGTCATCGACCCTCGGGCTCGGGCGGCTTCGGCTTCGGCGCCTCGACCACGGTGGTTGGTGCCGAGGCCGTGGCCACCGCTACCTGGGTGGCCACATCGTTCGTTCTGGCCCCGAGGATGGATTCCACCCGCTGCTGGACATAAGCCTCGGGGTTGCCGCCGGCAAACTTGTCGACGGCATCCGGCACGTGCTGAAGTACGTAGGCGATGGCATTGCCCACGACCTGGTTCTTGATCGTGGTATCGAGATGATCCCCCGTCACCAGAACCTTGGATTGCTCCAGCCCATAGTTGACCGCGTTGTTCAGCGCGGTGTCGAGATAGCCGCGGACCTTGTCATCCTTGTCCATCTTGAGCTTCGCCATCAGGCGGGTAATGGCCACCCCGCCGAGAGCCAGGACAAGCCCCGCCAGCGCCTGCAGCCCGGCGGTGACCAGCGGCGACCAATCGATGACGATGCCGGCCGCGCTCATTGGCACACCGTCGAGCCGGCATTCTGCCAAGAGGCGAGGCTGCCGTTCAAGGAATCGATGGCGTGCTGTACATCGGCCGCTGTCAGAGGCGCCGTCGTCGCCGTACCGCCTCTCAGGGAATCGATCCACCCCTCGACGATGGGCGCCAACGAACTGACGCTGCTGATGATCAGCGGCAGGTTCTGGATCACCAAGTTGATGATGACCGGCGCCAGCGTAGCGATGGACGCGCCCTTGCTGTGCGTTGCCGCCAAGGCTCGGGACGCGGCCGCTGGGGATACCTTGAGGACCGCCAGCTGCGATTGCAGCGTCGAAAGAACCGCTTCGGCGGAATTGAGGCCAACCGATGCCGCGGATGGATCGGCAGGCGGCGACGCGGCGGCGGCATCCTGAATCACCTTGTTGCCGGCGGTGAGCGCCGCCGAGATCGAGAGCAGCGCCGTATTGACGTCGGTTCGAAGCTGGCTGCTCGGCTTGATCACGCATGCGGTTTCGAGCGAAGCGCCGGTCTGCGCCAAGATCGAAGCCGCCACCGGCGTTGCCACGAAGGATTGGTAGAGTTGCTGGGTGGAAGTCTGGGATGAAGTAGTGGTAACGCCGCTGTTGGCGCACCCCATCAGCGACAGCGCGAGGACCGCGACAGCCGCCAACTGGTTGATGTAGCGCATAGGCTTCTGTTTCCTTTTCAGAGTGGTCGTGATTTGAGGGGCTGATGATTCCGCAAGCTTTCGGCCAAGGCCTGAGGCCGGCGGGATGTCCGACTGTACGGCCCCCTTCTCGCCAGTCGGGTACTCTGATGTGCGGTTTGCTGGGACACCCAGCCTTGGCCGGGAACGAACCCCGACACATAGCCGCCCCGAGCCACTTCGAACGGGGCAGCTATGTGCCCCATCTTGTCGTAGGCGCTGTAGGTGTTCCAATCCTGAAAGTATGCCGGATAGACAAAATCGCTAAGCCGAATGCCGTCGATGGCGTAGCCGAGATCATCCGCCTCTACCGGATCGCACACCTCCCAAGAGATCAGGGCAAGCGGCTGTTTCGTAACCGGGTCCATCTTGAGAGCGGTAGCAGCCACCCAAGGATCGGCCAGCATCTCAAGGATTTCGTGGCTGTATGTCACAGTCCATGAAAGACCATAGGAAGCGTCGGTCTTGGCGAACACGAAACCTGCAGGCGTCGTATCCTGCAGATGATAGCCGAGGGCGTTCGCCTGATCGGTATCGTCCGCAATGATCATGGTCCAGAAGCCCGGCGGAATGGCATCGAACTTGGTCATCACGACAAGCAAAGCAATCTGGTTCCACACCGGCGCAAAGTTGTCGTTGATCTGTTTCTGGACTGCGTTGGTAGCGGCGGCGACATCCTGATCGCTGACGACCGAGCTGCGATTGATGATAGCGATGTCCGGAATTTTGATTGCCATAGCCTGTTTCTCCCTTCCACCAAGCCATACGGCCATCGCGTTACAGCTGGCTACCAGTTAGCAGGAACAGACAATTAACATTGCCGGCTCGACCAACAATCCCCTGCCCGGCGGTCAAGCCGGTTACAGTAAAGTTAAACTCACAAGCATCGGTGCCGGCGCTGACAAGCCCGACCCCCGATGCAGCGGTGCTGGTCGCCAAATTCTCGACGACGAAATTGGCGGCGTTCAGTACGGTAACACCAGTCGGCGCCTTGAGTGTGCGTTTCGGGTACCTGTAGGTAATTCGAGCCGTGGTGCCGCTAACCAGAAACCCCGCTCCTACCGGCGAGCTAGCCCCAAGGGCTGCGTCGAACACCGGAAGGAACCGTTGGCACCGCTCCAGATTGACAGCATAGGGCAGCCGCGCCGGCTTGAAGATCGAGGCGCCGGGCTGTATGAGGAACCTGTTGAAGTCGAGAGTGACGTTTTGCGCGGCGGTTCCTTCTGTCCATACAAACAGGATCAAGTTGTTCGCCGAATTGCCGCAAGCCGCGGTGACGGCGGCCAGATCGGTCCACACATTGGCTGTCGGCGTAACAGCACCCACCACCAGCACATTCAGGTTGGACGCGAGAAAGAAGTTGCCCGGCGTATAGGTGCCGCTGGTCCATGAGGCGACGATGTCGCTGGTCACCGCATCGGCCGTGCCGACCCACTCGCATAGGGCATAGCGGATCGCCTGCGAGGATGAACAGCGGATGCGGGCTTGGCCGGCGATATTACCGCCGCGGTAGCGTTGCGAGTCCGCCGCTTCGATAATCTGCGCCAAGCCGAAGCGTTGGGCGGAAGCCTGGTTCTGCGTTACCCGCAAGGCGAAGGGGTAGCCATTCTCGGGAAACGTAAGCTGGCTAACGTTGACGCTGGCGGTCTGCGTTAGCACATAGAAGCCGTCGCAGCTGGTATAGATATCATCGGCGACCGCCGTCGAGCCCAACGCTTGGCTGTTCTGCCAGACCGAGAAGTCGTCGTTGATGGTCAACGACGATGGATACAGGGCGGCGATAAGGGCGTTAAAGTTGTTGTTCATATCGCCGACGCCAGCCAGCCCCGGAAGCGGCGGTGTCGTAGGAAGGTCAGCATAAGTGGGCATTGGTGACTCCTACTGGTCGCCGAAGCAAATGATTTCAAAAGCGGTATCTGATTGGCTCGGCGAGCTTCCCGAACGGACATTAACCGTCACCGAGCCAGCCGCTTGGCTCGCGATGCTGACTGTGCCATTCGTGGCGATACCCGTCATCATCGCGGCACATGCGTAATTGGCCGATGAAAAGTCAGTGTTCCACGACACAGTGTATTGCCCTGTGCCGGGATGCGTGCTGCCGCTTGTATTGTAGCTGGTGACGATCGTGCCCGCGGAATTGACATAAGCCCACGCCTTCGCCGCCGAGGGATGGAATTGCTGCCGGCCCGGTGAGTCATAGACAGTAGTCGCCGTTGCCGCTTCCTGCTGCGCCTGCGTCGCGGCCGAGATCGTCGCCGGCAGGTTCTGAAACGATGGCGCGGAGCTACCGCCATTGCTGGTCATCACCTGCCCAGAAGAGCCAAGGGCTGGCCCATCCTTAACCGCACTGCCGCTCGTACCATTCCAGAGCACCAGCGAATTGTCGGTCGATGAGCCGGGGCCGGTAAAGCCCACCGCCGCTGTCGGCGAGGACATCTGGCATTCCGTGCCGTCATAGACGCACGACACCACCTGCCCGGTAAGAATATCGCCATTAGCGACAGCGCTTGTCCCGCGCTTGGTAATGGCGACGGCGCCATGCCCATCGATGTTGATGGTAGCCGCGCCGGTATTGCTGAAGCTGGCCGTCCAGGTATAGGCGATGCCCGAGACGTAGGCCGTGGTTGCCGGCGAATAGGTGAGGACATAGGCGTTCGCCGACCCGGTCGTAGTCGGCGCCGAGTCCTTGACTCCGCCGGTAAAGCCTACCCACTGGTTGCTGGCAAAGCTGCCCATCGTCAGCCAAGCCGAGCCGTTCCAGATCTTGAGCAGGTTGTTGGTCGTATCGGCCCACGTCTGCCATGTGGTAGGCGTGGGCGGTGCTGAGGCGCCCGAGGATTGCGACAGCAACGTATCGAGCGCGCCGTTGATGATGATTGCCGCCTGGAGACCGGAATAGGTACTACTGGTCGGCAGCGCGGTAGCGTTCTGCGAGGCGGGCGCCGACATGGTGGTCGGCTGGTGCATTCCGACGTAGAGGGCGGACAGCATACACAGCGCCGCCGCCGCCCACGACATGCTGTGCTTGATCATGTTACGCATCCTTGATCACTCCTGTTTTTAGGCGTCGGTCGTATTCTGCATCGGGCCGATCGTCGATCTGGGCCACTGGCCACATCCGATTGCCATCACGTTCTTCGATATCGAAGTAGGACAGATGGAATTTCGACGGCAACGCTAGCATGTTGATCGAGACCATGTTCGGGTAGATGATCGAGGCCTTGCCCTTGTAGTTGTCGCGATCGATCATCCGCGGCAAATGCCACCACAGCCGATAGTCGGCTTCCATGAGCCAGCGAATGAGGTCGGCCGACTTCTCGGGCCGGTCATTCTCGGCATAGATTACCGGGCGGTGCATGCCAATGGTGTTGACCGCGCCTCGGAGCAAGGCAAGCTCCATACCCTCGACATCGATCTTGAGAAAATCCAGCTTTGGGAGTTCGAAGCTATCCAAAGACTGGAGCGTGACGATCTTGCCGTGCTTGACGGCGTTGAGGCTGATGCCGCCGAAATTGCCCGGCGCGAGGTAATTGGTATCGGGGCAGAAGACATCATCCTTGGCCGCTTCATCGCCAAGGGCGATGGGCGCTACATAAGTCCACCCGCTGACGTTGTTGATAGCGAGGTTTGTCAGCAGCAGGCCCGCAAGAGCCTCTTGAGGCTCGAACGCGACGACCTTTCCTTCGGAGCCGACGATCTTGGCCAGAGCCAAGGTATGATCGCCCACATGGGCGCCGGCCTCAACCACCGCGTCGCCTTTGTTCAGCAATGCGTGAAAAAGACGAACTTCGCCGGGCGAGTGCTCGCCGTAAAGCTCCAGGCAGCGCCCGACATAGACATCAGTTCGTAAGTAGGCGAGAACGCCTTCGCGAACAGGCGTTACAGCGATTGGTGAAATCAGCGCTTCGGTCATTCTTCGTTTCCTTCGTATGGTTATCCTTTCAACCATACGCGTTTCACCAGCCTTCACGCGCTCGGCGCTGTCGTTGGGCTTCTCGCATTTTGGCACGAGTATCGTCTGACAACTTTCGACCTCGTTTGGCTGCTGCCATTTTCGCCCGCGTCTCATTAGAGACTTGGTGGCCTTTAAGGCCGGCTGATATTCTAGCTGAAACCTCTTCTCGATAGTTATGGTCAGCCCAACGCCGGCGGCTTGCCCTGCCAATCTTGGCACGATGCTCCTTAGACATTTCCCCTGGCCGCCATTTCTTACCGAACGACATACCTCGCTGCCGTTCAGCTTGTGGCTGCGCCGCAAGGGACATCGCTGCTCGCTGGGCAAGTGTTCGTTTCGATCCAAGACTACTGCCCGATATAAGCTTAATGTTGTAGACCACATCAGGATCGAACGGGTACAGTTGGGACAGAGCACGAAGCTCCGCCTTGATTAGCGCAGCTTTGTCTTTTCGCACTATACGAACAACCGATAAGAAAAACGAAGCGCCACCCAAGCGCCGCCAATCATCTTGTAGGTGGGGGTTTGTATGCGTACCGCGTCGCAGGTGAAACAAGTGGTCTTCCCACCGAGCTTCTATGTCACTTGAAGACCCAATATAGTACTTGCCATTGGCCGCATTTGTTACTTTATAGATGCCGCTTGTCATGCCCACATAGATAGCACAGACAGCAATGCAAAAGCAACACTGAACCCGCGTGAGATCCAATTGATGTGCCGAGCTACGCCTACGCCGCCGTTCAGCACCTGGAATGTAAAGCCTGAAGCGTTGATGTTGGCTTCGGTCAGCACATCTACGTCGCCGGTCTGTCGATCGAGAATAGTTACAGACACTGCCGGCGTAGCCAGATTGTACTTCTTAGGGAACGTGATCGTCGAGCCCGCGGCGAGGATGGGCACACCGAACGCGCTTTGAATCAGGTCCGGCACATCGACGCCCCATTGCCAGCTGCCAACGATAGCATTCACCGCCGGGTTCAATGTGCTGACCAATATCCGAGCCTTGACTGTAAGGAACGTATAGCTGCCGGGGTTCCAATTGATCCAGGCGGCGTACGTCACACCATCCTGGCTCAAAGAGACCTGAGGCTGTACGGATACTTCAGCATTGAATTGCGCCCCGAGGAAATCAGGATTGCCAAGGAAGTCGGCGATGTCGAGGAAGTCCGAGGACAGCGATACGCCGAAGACTTCCCAAGCCATGAGGATCGGACAGGTGTTCACCGCAGCCAGCGTAATGATATGGCCTGCCGGCGCCTCGTAATACCCGCTTGATACTACGCCGCCGAAAAGCAGATCAGTCTCGGCCAACCAATCCGAAGACGACAAGAGATCGCCCGCGCCTTGAAGCTCGATAGTAAGCCCATCCTTGACCATGCTGGTAAGCGTGCCGGACCACCCTGTAGCGCCCTCATCCCATGAGGCGATGATGTTCTGCGTAATGTCAGCGCCGACAATATCGATGCTCGGCGGATTGAACGAATAGATGTCGAGGCCCGTGGGCGCGCGATAGTGCGCGGAAATCCAGTAGGTCCCATCGCCGTGCGCCGGGAAGCCATGCGTCGAGTCTGTTCGCCCGAGGACCTGAGAATTCGCAAAGGTAGCGCCCTTGCGGACTTCATAGTCAATCGGCGATCGGAGATCGACGATCGGGTCCCACGTAATCTGCAGGATGTTCGCGACGAAGGCTGTAGTGACATTCGTAGGGTTCGCCAAGGCCGAGGCCAACGCCGCGCCCGTAGGCGTATAGGTGTAGGCCGGCACATCGGCCAGATCCTCGATCGCACCGCCGTAGATATTGAAGCCCTGGAATTTCAGATAGATTTGTCGGCCGATATTCTCGGTGTTGACCGGTACGCGGATGATGCTTTGGTCCAGCCGCATGAAGTTCGTGCCGGCGGCATGGCTGGCGATGGTCGACGAATAAGCGCCTCGAATGAGGTAAGTCAGATTGTACTTGTGCGAGCCGGTCAGCGTTGCCGTCTGGTAGGCGATCAATTCGCCGCCGACATAGCACAGCGTCGCAAGGTTCTGCGCATCCTGCGCCGTGCCCGAAAGAAGCGTGCCATTGCCCTTAGTTACATCGACAGCCAGGGTGTGAATGGTGTCCAAAGTATTACCCACTGCCGCTCTCGTAAAGGACGCCAGCGTAGCAGTCGTCACGCCCATATTGCTGGAGCCGACAACCCGGTCCTGGATTTCCTGATAGGTGTCGCCATCGTACGACACCCAGACATTGCAGCCGCCCCACGTGTTGGGATTGACGCCGCTGACGCCGCACCAGATTTCCAGCTGTACGCCTGTGCTGAGCAAGGCCAGCGGCGGCTCGAACATGATCGGGATATTGATCGGCCCCGGCGCAACATTGTAGTCGACCGAATAGCGTGTGCCCTGCGGCTCTGCGAAGACGGCGCCCGTCGCCTGGTTGGTCAGCAATTCCTCGACAACCATGGCAAGGCGCCCTTGATCATCCTCGGTAATCTCAAGGATGCGGACGGGCTGCCGAATGATGCCCATTTTGGTGTCAGTAATCGTGATGATATCCATGGGGTCGAGAAGAATGAACTTCCACCCAACACTGAACTCGTAAGTATTAAGATAGCTCTCGCGCAGCAGCATATAGTGCGCCGACTGCAGCGCCGCTTGCGTAAGGCAGAATTGGTGCGCCTGCGTCGTCGACATCGGCCGCAAGCCATATTGATCGATCGCCGCCTGGTTCTTGGTTTCGACCACCTCTGAGTTGTATTGGTTCGACCGGAGCAGATATTCCAGCTTGACCGAATTGTAGGCATCCGAAGGGCGCTTGCGCTTCAACTTGATCGGATCGTTGCCCGGATCGGTCAAGAAATCGTCATCGGTCAAATCGTATTCAGGGGTCAGCGCCGGCGTGAATGTCGTACCGTTTCCCGAGACCGCGACTTCGGCATAGGGGATGATGGTGTAGATGCCGCCATACCAAACCCAAGCGCTTGAAGTCAATGTAAGGATATCTTGAATATGCTCGGCGCACGGCTTCGCCTCGGAATAGGCCGGCGACATTACCATGCCCGTCGCTTTGCACCAGTTATTAAACTGGGTCATGGAAGCATCGAGCAAGGCCGAAGGCAGGCCAGCGCCCCAATAAGCGTTTGTCGTCAACAATGTGACGATGTCGCGTGGCAGCGCATCCGGCCCGCTGGAAATGCCGTTCTGCGCAAGGCCGAATATCTCAAAGGTGTAGTTCGGCAGATCAGCCGAGTCCGCCAGATCGAGGGCGTCAGCCGCGATGTAGCACGTGCCGGAATAGCGGATAGCTTGCGTCGGATGATTGGTAACAAGATAGCTCCAAGCGGCTTGCCCATAGGCGCCGTTGAAGAATGTGAACCCCTCAGCCGCCAACGTAGTCTGCGCCTTGGCTTTCCACACCGTGCCGATCTTGGTGCATATGCCTTGGCACAAGCCGAGAGCGACGGCGGTCTGATAAGTGTAAGTCGTAGTAGCCGTGTTGGCGGACCCGCCGCCCTTGCCGCCGGATTTCGTTTTGGTGGTGTGCGGGATGGCGAGGAAGTCGCCATACCAAATGATATTCGGCGCGACCCGCGTCGCCCCGAACACCAGCACCACAACCCCACCATAGGATGAGGTCTGCGTCTGGAGCCCTGTGTAGGCGGGCTTGGTCTTAGCCTGAGGCTTCGAGGCCGTAAGGCCGCCTAGCAGAAAGCCCATGAGTTGCTATCCTCGCTTATGCCATACGCTGTAGTATATCTTGGCGCCATCGACCTTGCGCTGGCGCTGGGTCAAGTAGTCGTTGTTCTCGCCCTCGTCGAGGCGCACCTGTCCAGGCCCGAACTTCTTCCGCAAGGCGTGGATGATGACTGGCCATTCGATGACGATAGCGCCGTGGCTGACCACGCGGCCAAACTTGTAGAGGATGATGTCGCCCGGCAAGGGCGGCCCGGGAAAGGGCGCGGCGAACTTCTCGACGAACCCGAGATAGCGTTCGTCATCGCGGTGGAAGTGCCAGTCCGGCACATAGAAGCCGGTGTCGGTCGGCGGGATGAGCCCGACATTTTCAAAGACCGCGATGAGGAATTGCCCGCAGTCGACGCCCACGCCCTTGATCTTGCCCATGGGATGGTAGGGCGTACGCAACCATGACTTAGCCTCGGCCACCACCGCCTCGCGTTCGCGCTTCTCTTTCTCGTCCATCATAGCGCGGTCTCCACAACCGGGACATAGTCATATCCGCGGTAATTGACGAGGTTGTTGAAAGGACTGACGCACCGCGTCTGCGTACGATTGCAGCCCGGCAACAATTCCATCATGTCGCCGGGTGTAGGCACGAAAGGAAAGGGCGAGACGAGCATGAGGTTGCCGCTGGTGTTTGTGCCGATCGTGCGCGTCAAGCCGGCATTGTCGCCTGTGGTAAACTTGCATGTCCCATCTTGGAAGTAGCCGTTCGCTTGGCCACTGCTGAAGCCGATTTGCGATTGCGTGGGCGAGCCGGTGACGGATGTTGTTACCTTGAAGCTATTCCGGTTCAGAGAACAGCCGGTATCGTATACAGTCCAGACGCATGACGGCTGCCATTGATGGCGCGGCATGTCAATGTTCAGGACCTCAATAAAGTCATAGACGGTGATCTCGACAGAGGTGCGCCCGGCCACGGCTTCGCCAACCCGTCCTTGGAAAATAAAGACGGGGGCTACCGAAGTATCGCCGGCTGTCGGCATGAAGAGCCGATAGCACGTAAAAGTAGCGCCGTCGAGCAGCCCGTAGCGAACCGCCGACAGGAACGGCAAGCCCTCAAGCTCGCTTGCATCGCCGGGGTAGGCCGTAAGCTGCAGCTGGCCTACCTGAAGCCCGGTCTTCCAACTGATCTGATCTCGGTTGATCAGCACATCGTCGGCGGCATACGTAAAGCCGCCCACCGTGAGATCCTGGTCCCAAGAGGTGTAGCGATAGGCTGTGCCATCGATGACAGTAAACGTATAAAGCTCGGCCATGGCGAATTGGCCTGAGAACAGCAGCGCGCGAAGCTGAGGGGTCGAGACCTTCATTTTTACTTCACCGAGATAAAGCTGACGCCCGTAGTCCACAACTGGTTCATGAACTTTTCCAGAGTCATGGCATCACCCGTAAAGTTACCGCTACCGGAGCCGCTGTTGTCTTGGGCAAATCGACAGCGCCAGTAGTATGAGAAGCTGGCCGTAACGAGCAGCCCGTTTCCCGGCGCCGACGTCAGCGTCACAAGGCCCGTGGCGGGATCGACGGTATAGGCACCCCCGATGGTAGACCCATCCACCTGGATATCAGAGATGATGTTGGGCGCCGGGATCGGCTCTACGAACCCGCCCAAGGTACGCACCAATTGGAAGACCTTGTTGCTTCCGTTGCCGACCCCGATGTTCTGATTGCTGACAGAATTGTCGTCAACATCTTTATATAGGAATGGATCGAACATCCCTTGCCGCAGATTGAAGAACCCTACGAAAGTCTGCCATTCCGCAAAGGTAATGTCAGACCTCAGGACCGAGAATGAAAGGGACCACGACCAACGAGGATACGACCACAGATCACAACGCTGCTCTTTTCCGCTGACGGCGGTCTGGATCAACGTCGACCAGATGGGCGTACGGAACACGCTGTACGCAAGACCCGGCAGCGTCGGAAAGACTGCGCTCGACATTCAACTTACCCCCGCGGTTGTGCGTTCGGGTCGAAGCTGCGGGCTTGGCGCCGCGCCGCTTTAACTACAGCCGGCCCTTGCTTCATCAGCAGGTCGTGTACGGACTTGGCATCCATGGCGTTGATAACGATTTGCGTACCGCCATTCTGGCTTGTCCCGCCGCCGCCGCTGCTGCCGGCACGAATGAGCCGGCTTATGCCTGAGGACAGATCGGCGGGCAGGATCATTTCGCGCTTATGCACCATAGCAAGGGAATCCTGCGAGACCTCCCACCCGCCAGCGGCGGACGGCATCGAGAACATAGCGGCAGCGCCTTGGACAAGGGCGCCCGCGGCGGTGGCCGGTCCCGCGGCAGCCGGCCCCATAACGCCCGAGAGGAAGGCGAACACCCCGGCAAAGGTCTCGGCCGCGGATGTAGCGATGAACTTTAGAGCCTTTTCGATATAGCCGATGATCGAGGCCGAGCTTGCCGTCTGCTCGGCGGCAGTCCTGGCCGCCGTCGAAGCCTCGGTCGCGGCATCCTCGGTCAGCAGGTTGGCCAGATACGTTTCGAGCTTCTTTTCCTCCATGTCGATGAAGGTCAGCGCGAGGTTCTGGACCGTGTTCGCCAACGCCTGTTTCCAGGTAAGGGTGCCCTGCAGCATGCCGGTAATAACATTACGAAACCCGCTGCTCATCGTCGAGAACAACGACTGCCATTCCTGACGCGAGGCGGTCGCCGACTGTCGATCGATCTGGCGCATTTCGATCTGGTGCTTGCGCTCTAGCTGCAGGATTTGGTCGTCAGTCTTTTGCTGATCGGCGACAGACTGATCGAGCAGCGTCTTTTTAGCCTGAAGGCTTTGAAGCTCCAATAAGTATTCTTCCGTCTTGAGGCGCCGCAAATCTTCGAGCTTTTCCGAATTCGTAATCCGGCCATCCGCTACCGAAGCGTCCAAGGCCGCGATCTGATCGTCGATACCGGCCTTCTGGATTTCGCGCATGGCATCGGCGTGCTCTACTTCCATCGCACGCACTTCGACAAGGTGCTGGCGCTCCATGATGTCTTTCTCACGAAGGGCCGCTACGTACTGCCGGCTATCCTCGCCGTACAATTCCTTCAGGTGCTGGACCTTCTGTTCCTCTAGGGCGATCACCTGCTGATAGTCGTTGTGGAATATCTGCTGTTTGTACTTAATGCCGGCTTCCCAATCAGCCAGCCCCTGCGTCGCTTGCTTCTTCTCAGCTTCGTAAAGCTTAGCCTCGACCTCCAAGTACTCTTTCGTGCCGGCCTTGACCGTCGCGAGCTTGTCCTGCCAGAACTTGATTTCCAGATCGGTCGAATCCTTGAAGAACCCGGCCTGCTTGGCGATAAGCTCCTGTAGCTGCTGCGTCCATTCACTTACAATATTCTTGCTGCCGGCATTCATCTTGCTCATCGCCGGCATCTGCGGCTTGGCCGCCTTGTCCTGGCCTTCCGCTTCCGGCGGCACCGTTACCACACCGCTCGAATTAAGGTTCGACATCAGTTTGCGGATGGTATCTTCGTAGTCAGTCCAGGCCGCCTTCATCTTGCTGAGGCGATCGGCGGTTACCTCTTTTATGTGGTCCATGGCGGCTTCGCCGTCGACTTCGATCTTGCCAAACGCGCCAGTCGTAGCGTCAATCATCACGGCGCTGATTGCCTGGAACACCGTAACGATTACTTCAGCCACCAACGCAGCGACTTGCCACAACTGGTTGAGACCGGTCGAGAGGAAGGCTACAGCACCGATGACCAAATCAAGTACAACGACCAGGGCAGTTAGACCGTCGTGCAAAAGGCTGGTGCCCTTGAGGGCGTTGTTGAAGCTTTCGACGACCGCAATGAACCCAAGGACAATGGCGTCGATCGCCGGCTTGAACGCCTCATAGATCGTAAGCGAGACGCCCTTGATCGCCTCCCACATTTCGTGCAACTCAAGTGACGTCTTTTCCATGCCCTCGACCATCGGGCCGGTCATCAGCGTGCCGGCGCGCTCCTGCGCGTCAGCCATTTCCTTGAAGCCCGCAGCCCCGCGATCCAACAACGGGATCATCTGGGCAAAGCCACGCCCGCCGATCGCGATAGCCACAGCAGTCTTGTTAGCGCCGTCAGCGGTAGTCGCAAACTTCTCAGAAATCAACTGCAACATATACTGCATATCGTTGCCGTGGTCTTTCAGCTCCTGAGTCGTGATGCCCAAAGCGCGAAAGCCCGAGGCGGCGGCGCCGCTTCCGCTGGCAGCTTGCGCAATATTCCGTTCGAGGCGCGTCAACTGCATCGCGGCCGAGCCGGAAGAAATGCCCATGGCCTCGGCAGCAAATTGAAAGCTGCTGACCGCCTCGGCCGACAAGCCTAGCTGGTGCGTAAGGTGCTCTACCTCGGCGCCGGCCTCGCTGATTTTCTCGACCCAATCAATGATCTTCTCGACAGCGAACGCCGCAAGGAACGCCTCGGCCAGCCCGGTGAAGACCTCGGTAAGCCCTTTGACCTTGCCGCCCATGCTTTCGATAGCTTCGGTTACTTTATCGATGCCAGCAATAGCTCCACCGATACTTGCGCCGAATTCGACATCAACGTCAGACATGGGCGGCCCTTTCCTCTAGAATGCGACTCTACCAGTCGGGAACATCCCGATCAATTCGGATAGATCGCCGTACTGCTTGCTCTTTTTTGACTTTGGCTTGTAGCCGAGGTAAGCCGCGACCGTTTCGTGTACGGGCGGATGATCGGCCCATTCCTCGTAAAGCGCTTCGATGCGGGGCCATGTCAGTTCATCCTCGCAAGTCTCCCACGTCCAACCGGTGACCGTGGCGATCCTGGCAATGATGGACGTCCAATCAGGCATGGACCCGCCTACGCTTCCCCCGGGGCGGCCACCTTGTCCGTCCTGGTCAACAAGCCCACCGCCGCCGATATAACTTCAAGAGCGCCGAACAGCTCCATGGGCGCGATCGGCATGTCGTTGAATTGCTCGCGCGTAAGCGTGGGATGGGCGCGCAGAAGCGCGTTGTAGACGACCTCGATCAGCTTGTCCAGCGTGTTCTCGCTGAACAGCATAACGGCCTTCATGAAGGCCCTTTGGTCCATCGAGCCATCCGGCTTTCGCAAGCCGGCGACTGCGGCCATCTCCGGGAACAGATCCACCAGCAAGGGCAGCACCACCCGGTTCTGCTTGATAGCAAGAGGCGGGATTGGCCATGCTACGCCGCCGAGCACGATGGTCGGCGTCTTGGCGTCGATCTGCTGTTGATTTGGTACTACAATATCCATATTCGTTCGTTCCTCATGCTTTTATTGATTGAGGCGCAGAGGCCGCCAAGGCCCTGGTACAGCCTCGGCGGCACCCCCTGCGCTTGATCCCAAGAGCCTTGGCCCTTGGGGCGCTGCCAGCCCTACTCGGAGATGGCGATCGTGCCGATCGAGTTGGATGCGTCGGCGAACGCCATGATGTCCATTTCCGAGATCATGAAGTCGGTGTTCTTGAACGGGAAGGTAAGCTTGCTGCTGACGCAGGCATTGAGCTTCAGCACCATGGTCTTCTGGCTGCCGAGGTAATTGAATTGCTCCTGCGCGTCCAGCTGAAACGTCGGCTGCTGGCCCATCAGCTGGTTGTTCCATGCGATCGATTGCATGTTCGTGACGGCATACTCGTAATAGATCTGTACGAGCAGCCCCTTGTCCGAGGCGTTGAACGAGTAGGTGCCTGCGGCGACGGAATAAGTGCCGGCGGCCGAGGCCGATGTGCCGGGCACTAGCTGAGTGCCGTTCGAGGCGTAGAACACGCCGAGATCGGTCGTGAAGGACGTCGCATTCGAGACCACCACCGTGGTGCTCGTGGTGGTGTTCGGGATGGCGCCGTTCTCGGCGACCGCCAGATTGATGCCTGACGAAGGCGACAGGCTTTGGTCCAGCATCAGGCTGTTGATCGTATTCGCCTGGACCCGGGCGAACTTCGCCTTCATGGTGATTTTGGTCTGGCCGGCGGCGATCGCTACCGGGACCTTGTACTGGCCCATCAATTCTTTGATGGTCTGGTCGATGTCGAACTCGAAATCTTGCATCGTGCCAAGGAAAGCCGGCTGCGCATTGGCTACACCGACTCGCTTGGCGATGATAGTACCACTGCCAAAAAAGTACGCCGTCATCGTCTCTTTCTCCCAATTGAGGAGCCCTTCTCAGGGCACCAAGATTGACACAGGGATGATCAGCATCCCATCGCCGTCGATGTCGCCTGGATCTTTGAACGTCTGACCGACGATCCAGGCATGCGCTACCAGACCGCCGAGGGTCTGTCGGCCAGTAAGAGGGCTCGGCCGCATCGCCAACTCTACCGCGTCGAGAATGGGGTTCAGCAGCGAGGCCGGCACGCTCGCGCTGTGTGCGTCGGTATAGACAAAGAAATCGACATGCCATGTGCGGACCACCGGCGTGCCAGCAAGGCCACGGTCGCCGCCGGCATTATCCTCGGCCCGCTCAGCTACCCCTAAATATGGGCGTTGGTCTACAGGCACATCCGCCCATAGGCGCAAGCGCCTCTCGGAGGTAACGAAAACATAGCTGCTCGCGATGAGATCGAACAGCGCCGTAAAGACCGCTTCGCGCGTAACAATGCTCATCGCTTCCTCGCTCCCTCACGGATGGCTTCGGCCATGCCGTCAATGATTTCCTCTTTCATCTCGGCCAGGGACGATCGCAAGTAGCTGCGCTCCGGGATGGTCGACCCCGGATGATTGACGCGCTTTGCGAATACAGGCTTGCCCGCCATCTGAAAGTACAACGCCTTTCCGTTCATGGCCTCGATCACATGCGCCTTGGTCTGACCGCCGAATTCGTGAATGGCGGCATACGCTACATTGCGGCCGGCGCCGACCTTGCCGATCACCTTGGTGCTGTCCGCTTCGACTTCGTGAAAGACGCTGTTGTGCAGCTTGCCCGTGCGCACATGGAGCACGTCGTCAGTCAGCTTGCCCTTGACTTTTTGCTCCAGCATCAAGGTCAGTTGCGTGACCTTTCGAACAAGCGCTGCCTGGATCGAGCCCGGCATTACTTGCAGGCGCTTGATAAGGGCGGCGTCGCCCTGAAGGCGTACAGTCAGCATGAGATCACCCGATTGGTACGACTTGGCGGAATTGCGTCAGCACGACTTGCACCCATTTCGGGATACCCGAGATATCGAAGGACACCGACTCCTGCCCGCCGAGGCTCTTGCTACGTTGCCCAATACGCGTGCGATATGACAAACGCTCTGCGGCCCACTCGCAAGCGCATCCCTCGATTGCGGCCGGCACATAGGAATAGGACAGCGTCACTGTCTGGCCGGCATCGCCTGCATTGAATTGGTACAGCGATGTCGGCGAAGCGGCCAAGGGCGATGGCGCTACGTATTGCCCTACAGCCGGGTTGCTGGCGACAGCTACCAACGGCGTACCGTTGGCGTAGACCACCCCGGCATCCTGCACCATGAGGCCCAAGGGCGAGGTCGGCGCGAGTGTGGCTTCGCTGGGGATCACTTGCGTGTCGGTGGAATAGACATAGCCGGCATTGTAGACGACGCTGATGTTGGGATAGCCGGCCGACCTCGTAAGCGAGATGCCGACCATGGTCAACAGTTGCGGCGAAGCGGGCGGCAAGCCGTCCCATGGATCGAGGTAGTAGCCCGGTAGCTGGTTGCTCGCTTGTGCGCCTGCCGTATTCGGCGGCCCAGGCACCACAGTCTGGTTGTTGATGATCAGTGACGATATCGAGAGGACCGGGAATTGCTTCAGCATGAGTTGCTGCCCGCCTACGCCCAGGCGCTGCTCGGTGACTACGCGCTTCGTAAACGAAGGGATCGACAGCCATGCCAGAAGCGCGGCCGAGACCCGGGTGATGGTTTGCGCGATGACCACATCACTCTTGCCTGTACCACTCCCGTCCGACAGCCATGCCTTGACATTGGCCACCGTTGTCAGGTCGTTAATCATGGACGTCTCCGTTCGTCACAAAGCCATGCCAAGCGCAGCCGCCCACCAAAAGAACCGATCGCGACTTGCCCGGCTCTTCCATGAGGGACAGGTCGTCCAGGCTGGTGCCGACCAAGCGCCACCGCCCCGGCCGGGGGTGCGCATCATCCGGTACTCCTCGCGAAGAGGACCAGCAGATAACCCCATGCGTGCCGGCGGCGCCGCCGTTCGTCTCGAAACATTTCGGACACAGAAAGCGGACACCCTGCGCCTCAGCCAATGATTGTACGCATGGATGACGGCCGGCAGCATAGCGCAGCAACTTTGGTTCGAGATCGCGAAGCTTATAGCGTTGGACCATAGCCGGAACCCTTCAGGCGTTGTAGGACACGCATCTCAGGGCCGGCAGGCTCCATCCTAGCCACGAGGCCCTGAAACGCGTAGGTTCGCACGCGAAGAGGGAAAGCGGGAGGGGCGAACCCCTCCCGCTCCGCGCACCCCATCCCGGCTTAGCCGGCGGGGTAGAGGTATTTGTAGTAGAACGAGTAGTTGTGGGTACCGTTCGGCGCGGTGTTCGGGATGACGCATCCCGAGACCGTATCGACGGTGCCCAGCGTGGCGTTGTTGGCGCCGTCGGTCACCTCCTTGTACTCGGTGAGGCCAGCGAAGCCGGTCGGCAGCGGCAAGGCCAGATCGAACCCGGACCCGAGGCTGATCGAGCCGGTGCTGGTGCCGGCGAGGCCGGAGATAGCCGCCGTGAGGATCGAGCCGTAGGCATTGGTCGTCGTCAGCGTCTTGCTCGCGGCGGCGATCATCGACAGGGTCTCGGACAGGGTCACGCCCTGCGGGGTCACGCCGGTGATGGCGAGATTGCCGGCGGTAATCGTGCCGGAACCGAGCGTCATCAGGGCCTTGATGCGGCCAGCGTAGCCCGGCTGCGCCGCGATGGTAAGCGCCGCATTGTTGGCGATGGTCACGGCCGAGACGATGTTGTTGGCGGCAGCCGCAACCGGCGCGGCGAAATCCGCCTTGCCGGCCACGCTAACAGCGAGGCGCGCCCCGGCGGCCAAGAAACCCGGGACATCGGTGGGCACCGCCTGGACGCATCCGTTGGCGTCGGCAATGTATACGGTCCCGGACAAGCCGACCAGTTCGTTGACATTGCCGGGAACGAAAAGCTGTGTGGTCATTTCGGTGTGGTTCCTTCTCAGCTATTGGCCAATGAACTGGCCGGTGGCTTCCCCAAGGCCGATGGCGGCTTTGGGCAGAAGGTAGCAGCCGGCCCTTTAGCCCTGCGGCTTGGGGGCCGTCGCCACCATGTGGTCGTAGACCGCCTTGCGCCAGTCGGCGATGGTCGGCCGCGCCATATCGAATTCCGGCGGGTCGAGGCCAAGGCTGTCGAAGTAGTCACCGCACTGCCCCTTGGTCAGGTTCAGGACCTTTTCCTCGGGAGTCAGTTCGGTCGGCGGAAGCGGCGGCGGTGGTGGCGGCGCGGGCGCATGCGAGTAGCCGTGCGAGACGGCCGCTTGCTCGGCCTCGACCGGAACATCCACGAACCCTTCGGCGTCCGGATGGTGCGTGACGCCGTTGAACGTGAACTGGCCGCCGCCAGTAGGGGGTTTCATTCTCATTGCGATTTACCTCGTCTGGAAAAGGAGGGCCGACAAGGGCCGGCCCTCAAGTTGAGAGGAAACGAAGCCGGGGGACTATCCCCCAACTACGATGGCGCCGGGATAGAGCGGCGCCATCGCGGGTGAAGGCCGGGCCGATGAGGCCTAGCCGTTGCCGATGTTGGTGATTACGCCGAAGGCCGGCGGGAAGTAGTTCTGCAGCAGCCCGTTCGCCCAGACCGAATATTCGTAGGCGGGCCGCACGATCGGCCACTCGATCTGGAAGTAGTCGCGCCGCATCTTCATCTGTAGCAGGTTCTTGACGTTCGACAGTGGGTAGGGCAGCGACCGGCTGTAGAAGATCAGCGTGCCGGGCGGCACATTCGGGTGCAGAAGCACGTTGATCAGCTGCCCGCCGGCCATCGTGAACTTGTTGAGATACTGGCCGACGACCGTGCCCGCGGTTGCCTGCAGCTGGCTCGGGTTGGTGATCGAGGCCGAGTCGATCAGGAAGCGGAACAGCGGCGCCTGCCCACCCGCGACGACCTTCTTCGTGATATTCAGCAGTTCTTGGCTGTTGACGAGAATCACCTGCGGGCTCAAGCGGGAGTTATCCCAAAACGCCTTGAGCGCCGTGTCGATCTCGACGATGCCGCCGGCCCCATCGGCCGTCAGCGGGGTGCCCGTGCCGGCGGTGCCGGTCGGCTGGACGGTGACGATCGAGTTGCTGCCCGGCGTGAAAATCTGGGTCAGCAGGCCATCGAAGAGTAGCTGGTTCTGGCTGTTGTCCGAGTTCGGGAGCGAGGACGCAAGCTGCGTGCCCGTACCGGCCGCGGTCGTCAGAAGCGCGCTGTTGATCGTGGTGATCTGGCCCAGCTTCTCGGAGCCGGCCGGCCCCCAGAACCAGGCATAGCCGACGGCGCCGTTCACCGCGGTAACCGAAGCCGAGACGCCGTGGGTATTGGTAGCGTCATTGGCCGTGGTGACCGAAGCCGCCGAAGACTTCTGCGCCGAGCCGCCGCCATAGGTCACGCTCGACCCATCGGTATTGGTCCGGCTGACCGAAGCCAGCACGCCGCCGGCCACACTGTCGGCCAGGAAGCCATCGAACGTCAGCGCCACGCAGATGACCGACACCAGCGTATTGGCGTTGATGGTGCCCTTAGCGGTTCCTGCGTCCGCGACCGACGGCAGCGGAGTCAGCCCGAGGGCAAGCGACGCGTTGGCACCGACGATCGCCTTCTCTTCGCCGATCATTACGGCGCGGAGCAAGTTGCTGACCGCCAGCTCCTTGGCATCGTCGAAGTTGACCGCCGCCAGATCGGCCTCGAACGTCACGCTGTCGTCGAGCCCGAAGCTCTTGTACAGCGCGATGTTGTTGATGACCTGCGTGGTGACGGAGCCGCCGCGCTGGCCTTCGCCGAGGCCGATCGAGACGTTGGCGATGTTGATGCCGGTGATCGAGATCCAGTGGGTCGACGTACCACCGGCGCCCGGGACACGCGGGATCTCGTTGCGCAGAGGCGTGATGACCGGAAACAGCAGCTTGGCGTAGGGTTCCAGGTCGTACCAGACCAGCCCGGTCGACTGGGTGATCGCCTTCATCACCGACGGGATCATCTCCGGCGGCAGGCCAGCATTGCGTCCCTTCATGACATTCTGGAACATCTGGCCCAAAGTCTCTTTCGTGATCTGCATATCTGTCTTCCCCCTGAGGCTTGGTGGTACTCGACCATTCCAAGCTCTCGGTAAGAGGTTGATTAACTTTGGTTAGGGTTGCGGGATGCGGCTGACCCAGCCGCTAGGGGGTTAGAGGTTACCGGGAAACGACCCGCGGATTTGCCAGCAAGCCCTTGAGCACGCTGCCGGCATAAGTCGGGTCCTTGGGATCGATGGTGGCCGTCTTGGCGCCAAGGCCGATGCCATCCTCGGACTTCTCGACGACAGTGGCCACGCCCGAGTGACCCTTGCCGGCGGGATTGCGACGGCCGTTGGCGCCCGCCACGATGTTGTCGATCTTCTCGTGCAAGACAGCCTGTCCCTTGCTGACATCGATCAGGGCGTCGACGAACGGGCCAAGCCCGAGACGGTCCAGCGACTCACGAGCTTTCTTGGCCTCGTCGCCGTCGGCATCGTCCTCGCTGTCATTGCCGTCATCCGGGTTCTTGCGGTCGTTCTTGGCCTTATCCTTATCCTTCTTCGCCTTGGCGAGCGCACCGACCACGAGATCGCGCGCCACATCCTCGCTGACGTCCAGAGCCTTCGCGAGATCGCCCATGCTCCGGTGCTTCTCGGAGTCGAAGATTTCGTCGAACTTGGCGGCCAGCGCCACCATATCGGGTGCTGTCTTCGTCACGTCAGGGGTATCCTTTCCGCTTGCGGCGGCCTCGGCCGCCTTATGAGTGGTGTCGCACTTGGCGCCCTTGCTGACTGCGATGTCGTGGACCTTCTGCGCATGCTCGCCATGCGCGCCCCAGACATCGTTCGTCAGTTGCGGATGGCTGTTCTCGGACCACGCATTGTTCGGCGCGGTCGACAGCGAGCCGGCCATTTCGCCCCACGACTGGGTCTGGGCCACCTCGCCCTTGCCGATCGCTTCGGCCAAAGCGGACATCGCCTCGAACTTAGGCGAGCCGGTCTTATCGCCAATGGCCTTGGTCAAGACCTCGGCGAATGCCTTGCGTCCGACGCGCGTCTTGGCCAGCCCGAGGGGCTGCGCGGCATACATGATCATGCCGCCGTTCATATCGACGGCGTCGGTATTGTTCAACATCTCCTCGACTTCCTCTTCGAGGACAGCCTGTACGAGCCCCGCCATCATCTCCAGCAACGATCGGAAGCGGCCCGGCATCGGCGAATTATCGCCCTCGACCGCGGCTTCGCGTGCGAGGTCTTCCTGCAGGTACTTCAACTGGCCCAACAGCGAGATCGCCGAGCAAGCGGAGTACAGCCCCTTCAAGAGGCCCCCGGTTGCGTCGGCCTTGCCGAGGGCCTGCAAGGCGGCATGTTTCATTTGCTTGTCCTCATTGGTGGTGATTGCCTTGGCGGAAGGCGGGCCGTTGTCCATGAAAACCGTGCGCCACGCATCGACGATTGCCTTCTCGACGAGAGGCGCCTTGTCCGGCGGGTAGTTGCTGACATTCTTGGTGAAGTACGTCCAAGCGCCGCGGACGCGGTGAGCCCACAGGACGCCACCTTTCTTCAAAGGCAGCCGCGCTTTCTGGTCCGCCTGGTACCCGGGATCGGCGTAGCCGGCTTCCTCATGCGTGCCGTAGTCGCCAGCCTTGCCGATATTGACGATCTCAGGCGCACCCGGCGAACCATCGGCAGCGGCCTTGCTGCCCTCCGAGGGGCGGCCGCTGCCGCGCGACCAAAGCTCGCCCATCTTGACGACCCAACAGTCGTTCTTCCACTCGGCCTTGAGCTTGCCCCAATCGAACGAATCGCCCTGCTTGTCGCTGTGGTCGACCATGA
>Ga0265338_10003487_pt1 | contig 22101 bp, 20 predicted proteins | sample 42126metaG_FD_193579 | JGI IMG/M metagenome (GOLD analysis project Ga0265338, IMG submission 193579) | Rhizosphere microbial communities from Carex aquatilis grown in University of Washington, Seatle, WA, United States - 4-21-26 metaG | ecosystem: Host-associated > Plants > Roots > Rhizosphere... | reverse complement strand
AGGAGGTCTTCGTCCTCGAGGCCGTCGCCGGCGCCTTCCTCGCCGCCCTGGCGCGCGCCGGCGCCCGCCCGCTCAACGGCGCCCAGCTCGCCCGGCTGACGGCCGCGGCGTTCTCCACCAAGGCCGACGCGGGGGGCTGCGCGCACGCGGTGCTCAACCGCGAACTCATCGGCGCCGACGCCGCCGTCCTCGCCCGCCATGCCGGCGTCGACGTGCCCGCCGGCACGGAACTGCTCTTCGCGGAGACCGCGGCCGACCACCCGTTCGTCGTCGAGGAGCAGATGATGCCCATGGTCCCGATCGTGCGGGTCAAGACCGTCGAGGAGGGCGTCGCCGCCGCCGTCCGCGCCGAGCACGGCTACAAGCACTCCGCCATGATCCATTCCCTCAATGTCGAGCATATGACCCTGATGGCCCGCGCGATCGACACCACGCTGTTCGTCAAGAACGGCCCCTGCACCGCCGGCCTCGGGCTCGGCGGCGAGGGCTACCTCAGCTACTCCATCGCCACCACCACCGGCGAGGGGATCACCACGCCGCGCACCTTCACCCGCACGCGCCGCTGCGTGATGGTCGACAACCTCCGCATCTACTGAACCCATGATCCTCGCGCGCATCGACGGCACCATCGTGGCGTCCGCCTGCCATCCCAGCATGGCCGGGCGCCGCACCGTCATCTGCCAGCCGCTCGACCCGGAGGGCCGCGACGAGGGCACGCCCATCCTCGCCGTCGATCCGCTGGGCGCGGGGCTCCACCAGCGCGTCGTCCTCTCCACCGACGGCGCCACCACGCGCAAGCTCGTCGGCGATCCGAAATCGCCGCTCCGCAACCTCATCATCGGCGTGGTCGATGCCTGATCCTTCCTTCCGCCTCCCTCCGTCCGAACCTTACGCCTGACACCTCAAACTTTAGACTGAACATGCGCCTCGGCACCGTCATCGGTCGCGTCACCCTCACGCCGCAGGAGCCCGCCTACAATGGGGCTCGCCTGCTGATCGTGCAGCCGCTGTCGCGCGCGCAGTTTGCCGGCGCCCCCGCGATGCCGCTCGCCCCGGGTGCCAGCCTCGTGGCCTACGACGAGCTCGGCGCCGGCGACGGCAGCATCGTCGGCTTCACCGAGGGCGCCGAGGCGGCCCAGCCGTTCGCGCAGCCGACCCCGGTCGACGCCTACATCGCCTGCATCGTCACCCAGATCGACTACCAGCCGCCGCGGTGAGCCCGCCCGGCCCCCTATTCTTCCCCCTCTTTCACATGCCGCAAGTTCTCACCGCCCGCGACGTCACCACGCTTCTCAACTCCGGCCAGGCCATCCCGGAGGGTGCGTTGCTCACCCCCACGGCCCGCGATCTTCTCGAGGAGCGCCGGCGACGGCCGGACGCCGCCTATCACGCGGCCGCGCCCGCGGCGCTCGCGGTCGTCGCCCCGTCCCCCAGCGCGGCGGGGGCCGCGATCATGGCGACCGTGCCGGACTACGAATTCAAATGGACGCCCGGCTCCGACCCGAAGACGCCCGCGGAAATCCAGCGGTTCTTCACCTCCCCGCGCCTCGAGGAGATCAAGCGCCGGATGTGCGACATGGGCCGCCGGCTCTGGCTCAAGGATTTCACCGACGGCAACGGCGGCAACATCACCGTGCGGGTCGGCGATAATCTCGTGCTCTGCACGCCCACGCTGATCTGCAAGGGGTTCATGACCCCCGACGACCTCGCGCTCATCGACCTCGACGGCCGCCAGCTCGCCGGCAACCGCAAGCGCACCAGCGAGGCCCTCACCCACCTCGGCATCATGAAGCGGCAGCCGGCCGCGAAGGCCTGCGTGCACGCGCACCCGCCGCACGCCACCGCCTTTGCCATCGCCAACGCCTCCGTGCCCTCCTGCCTCATCCCCGAGGCCGAGGTCTTCCTGGGCAAGATCGGCGTCGCGCAGTACCAGACCCCGGGCACCCCGGAGAACGCCGAGGAGGTCGGCCGGATCGGCGTCGACCACCAGGCCATCCTCATGCAGAACCACGGCGTCATCGTCTGGGGCAAGGATGTCGAGGACGCCTACTGGAAGATCGAGAACCTCGACGCCTATTGCCGCACCGTCGCGATCGCCAGCGGCCTCGGCACCGGGCTCCACCAATTCGGCCCCGACAAGCTCAAGGACCTCATCGACCTCCGCCTGAAGCTCGGCATGCCGGACGCGCGCGCCGGCCTGAAGGAATGCGAGCTCTGCGACAACAGCGAACTTCGCCCCGCCGTCGTGGTCCCGACTTCCGCCGTCGCCGCCCCGGCCGAACCCCCGCCCGACGCCGACGTCGAGGCCCTGGTCCAGCGGATCACCGACGAGATCCTCCGCCGGCTCGCCGCGAAATGACCGCCGGAGCCACGATCCTCAACCTTCGCCCGAACCCCTGGAAACTCCGATGAATCTGGCTGAGCGCGTGCAACTCGCCGGGGTGGTCGGCGCCGGCGGCGGCGGCTTCCCCGCCCACGTGAAACTGGCCGCGCCGGCCGACACCGTCATCGCCAACGGCGCCGAGTGCGAACCCCTGCTCCACAAGGACGGCGCCGTGATGGAGCACTTTGCCGCCCGGGTAGTCCGCGGCGTCGAGCTGTCGATGGAGGCGGTGGGCGCCGCCACGGGCGTCATCGGGATCAAGGCCAAGAATGAGCACGCCGTCGCCGCCGTGCAGGCCGCCGTCGCCGGCACGCGCGTCCGCGTGCAGCTCCTCGGCGACTACTATCCGGCGGGGGACGAATACGACCTCGTGCACGAAGTCACCGGCCGGCTGATTCCGCCCGCCGGGATTCCTCTGAACGTCGGCGTCGTCGTGAACAACGTCGAGACCCTCGTCAACATCGCCGAAGCCGCGGACAGCCGTCCCGTGATCCTGAAATACCTCACCGTCGCCGGCGCCGTGCGCACGCCGATGACGGTGGCCGCGCCGGTCGGCACCTCCCTGGCCGAATGCATCGCCGCCGCCGGCGGCGCCATGACCAGCGATCCGGTGCTGCTGCTGGGCGGCGCCATGATGGGGGAGACTACCGACCGGCTCGACACCCCCGTCACCAAGATGACCACCGGGGTGATCGTCCTCCCGCGCGACCACCCGGTCGTGCGGCGCAAGCTCCAGCCGCCCGCCGTGCAGGCGCGCATCGGCAAGTCCGCCTGCGACCAGTGCCGGTACTGCACGGAATACTGCCCGCGCTTCCTTCTGGGCTACATGGTCGAACCGCATCAGGTCATGCGCGGATTGGGGTTCACGGTCGCTACCGAGAGCGCCCGCTGGAATGACTGGGCCGCGCTCTGTTGCTCGTGCGGCCTGTGCACGCTCTTCGCCTGCCCCGAGCAGCTTTTTCCCAAGGAGGCCTGCGACGACGCCAAGACCGCGCTGCGCGCCGCCGGCCGGAAGTGGAGCGGCCCCGCCACGGTAACGCCCCACCCGGTGCGCGAGGGCCGGCGCGTCCCCATCAAGACACTGCTGCGCCGGCTCGACCTCTATCCCTACGACTCCCCGGCCCCGCTGCGCGCCGAACCGCTCGCCCCCGCGCACGTCGTGCTGCGCCTCAAGCAGAGCGCCGGCGCCGCCGCCTCGCCGCTGGTCCGGCCAGGCGAGCAGGTGCGCACCGCCCAACCGGTGGCCGAGCCGCCCGCGGGCGCCCTCGGCGCCTGGCTCCACGCTCCGTTCGCCGCCGTCGTCGAAGCCGTGACCGAAACCGAACTGCACCTGACCCGCCTCCCATGAACCAGAAATCCGTTGGGCTGATCGAGCTCTCCAGCGTGGCCGCCGGCTTCCGGGTGGCCGACACAGCATTGAAGGCCGGTGACGTGCGCCTGCTCCTTGCCCGCTCCATCTGCTCGGGGAAATACATGGTGCTGATCGGCGGGGATCCCGCCTCGGTCGAGTCCGCGATCAACGCCGGCTGCACGGCGGGCCAGGGATTCCTCATTGATCATGCCATCATCGCGAACCTGGAACCCGACGTCCTCGCCGCGATCGGCCGCTCGGTGGTGCCCCCGCCCGACGGGGCGCTGGGCATCCTGGAATCCTTCAACGTCGCCGCGATGATCCGGGCCGCCGACACGGTCGCCAAGGCCGCCAATGTCGTGCTGCTCGAGCTCCGCCTGGCCATGGCGCTCGGCGGCAAGGCTTTTTGCACCGTCACGGGCGATGTCTCCTCCGTCAACGCCGCGGTGGCGGCCGGCGCCCGCACCCTGGCCGAGGCCGGCGTGCTGGTGGACGCCGTCGTGCTGACCCATCCGCATCCCGACGTCTACCGCGAAGTGGTCTGACGGTGCCGGGCCGAACGCCGCGCGCCCAATCACCGGGAGAATTGATCTCGCGCCGGATCAATGATAGCGCCCAACCATTGTCCATCGCCCCGCCGTTCCCGCCCTCCGCCACTTTCACCCAGTAGTACTCCCGGTGCGCACCGCATCCTCCGCCCCGAAACCCCAACGAGCGATCCACTGCGCCGCAGTCGATCTTGGCGCGACCAGCGGCCGCGTCATCGTCGGCACCTGGGCCGACGGCCACCTCGAACTCGTCGAGGTCTACCGGTTCCCGAACGGCTTTCAGTCCCTCGGCGCGCACGACTATTGGGACCTGCCCGGCCTCTGGGCCGAAGTGCGGACCGGCCTGCGCGAGGCCGCCGCGCGCTTCCCGCGGATCGCCTCCGTGGGTGTCGACACCTGGGGCGTCGACCATGTGCTGGTCGATGAAATCGGGCGACTGATTTTTCCCGCCCACGCCTACCGCGACGCCCGAACACAGGCCGGGCTCCAGCGACTCGCCAACACCCGCGCCGCCCTCGAACGCATCTACGCCGCTACGGGCATCCCCAACGTCTTCTATAATTCCAGCCTTCAACTCGCAGAAACCGTGGCGAGCTGCCCGGCGGTCACCGACCTCGCCTCTCGCTGCCTCCTGCTGCCCGACTACTTCAACTTCCTCCTCTCCGGCCGGATGGAGAATGAGCTCACGATCGCCAGCACGACCCAGTTGCTTGATGTGCACTCGACCGATTGGTCCCGCGCGACGCTCGATTACTTCCACCTCCCGCCGCGATGGTTTACGACGCCCGTGTTGCCCGGCCGGAAGCTCGGCCGCGTTACCGGGATCCCGGAGCTCAAGGATGCCGAGGTGATCGTCGTGCCTGGTCATGACACCGCGGCCGCGTACGACGCGATGCCCGCCGACCCCGGCGGCAGCGACCTCTACCTGAGTTCGGGCACGTGGTCGCTGGTCGGCTTCGAGAGCGACCGGCCGGTCCTCGGCCCCGACGCCCTCGCGGCCCGGGTCGCGAACGAGCGCACCGCCAGCGGCGGTTACCGTCCGCTGACGAACGTCATCGGTTTCTGGCTGCTCGAGGGCGTCCTCAAAGCTTTCCCCAACCGCCCCCAGAGCGAGCAGGACCGCAACCGTCTGACCGCCGCCGCCGCCGCGCGGCCCGCGCCCAGGCAGCTGCTCGACACGACCGATCCCGCCTTCGCCAACCCGCCGTCGATGCGCGCGGCGATCGATGCGCAGCTCAGGGCGGCCGGCGCCCGGCCGCCCCGGGATCTGCCGGGCTACGTGCGGCTCATCTGCGCGTCGCTCGGCCAGGGACAGGCCGACGCGAAGGCCGGCTTCGAGCGGATGACCGGCCGGAAGTTCCGGCGCATCCTCGTCGTGGGCGGCGGCTCGCGCAATCCGCTCCTCTGCCAGGCCACCGCCGATGCCGCGGGCATTCCCGTGGTTTCCTACAGCCTGGAAGGCACCGCGGTCGGCAACCTCGCCCGTCAGCTGATCGCGTTGGGCGCCGTCAGGGATCTCGCGACCTTCCGCGCCTCCCTCGCCCGCGACCTGAAGAGCAGCGTCTACGCCCCGCGCGCAGCCTGATCACGCGGCCCTGATCGCCGGCAATGAACCTGTTTGTGATCGCATTCCTGGTCCTCGCGATGATCTGGGCGTTCGGAGGCGCTTGGTCGTCCGAAGCGATGATCCGGGAGCTTTACGATTTGCATCGCGCGGAATGGGTTGCCATGGGCAGGCTGGGCACGTCGTTCAGGTCGCCGCCCGGAAGCGCGCAATAGAGCCGGTGGGAAACGCAGAAGCTGATGTGGTCGTGGTCGGTGCGGCCGCCCGAGTGGACGAGCGCTTCCAGAAAGGCCAGGACCGCCATCATGGTCATGCGCCTGAGCTTCATGGCGCTGTTCACCGAGGTCGCGCTCATTCTGGCCATCGTCGTGTGGCTGGCGTGATCAATCCGTGGCGATCCCAGCCCGAAGAGGACCCCGGGAGACGGTCGAATGCGGTTTCTGCGCCTCTTGGCGCCTTTTTGTGGCCGCGGGAAGAATCGGCGACCTTGAACCACGGAGGCACCGGGAATGGCCGACCCGTCGTTCACCATCTTGTGTCTCCGTGCCTCGGTGGTGAAAGAGATCGGCCCGTCTATTTTCGCCCAGAGCGTGTGAAATGGCTCATGTCTCGATCATTGCCTTCAGCACGGCGGGATTGCCGGCGATCTGCGCGGCTAATATCTCGGGCACCCGGGCGAGCTTGAACCGGTGGGTGATCCACGGGCGCGTGTCCACGCGGCCTTCCTCGACCAGGCGGATCACGTCTCGGAAAGTTGCCGGCAGCGAATTGCGGCTTCCCATCACCGTCAGTTCGCGCCGGTGGAAGCCCGGGTCGTTGAAGGTGACATCGCCCTGGAAGAGGCCGACGAACACAATCCGCCCGCCATGCGCCGCCAGGTTGAACGCTTCCTGCATCGACTGCGGGCTGCCCGTGGCGTCGATCACGCACGTCGGCAGATCACCGCCGAGCTGGGTCAGCGCCCCGATCGCGTTCGGGCCGGGTCGCAGCGTGTGGGTCACCCCGAGCCGCGATCGGCAGAACTCGAGGCGGGGCTCGCTGAGGTCCATGACCGCCAGCCGGGCGCCAGACACGCGCGCGAACTGGATGACACTCAGGCCGATCGGCCCCGCGCCGATCACGAGCACGAAATCGTCCGGCGAAAGCTGCGCGCGCTCGACCGCATGCGCGCCAATGCCGAGCGTCTCCACGAGCGCCAGCTGGTCAAAATCGAGGCGCGCCGACGGATGCAGCTTGCGCGCCGGCACGCCGAGCCGAAGCCGCATGCCGCCGTCGACGTGCACGCCCATCACCTGCAGCGCGGAGCAGCAATTGGGCCGGCCGCGCCGGCAGGCGCCGCATCGCCCACAGTTGAGATAGGGCTCCACGGCGCAGCGGTCGCCCGGCTTCAGGCCCTGCGGATCACTGCCGGGATCGAGGACTTCGACCCCCAGCTCATGGCCCAGGATACGCGGGTAGGTGAAAAACGGCTGGTCGCCGCCGAATGCATGCAGGTCGGTGCCGCACACGCCGATGCGGTGGACCCGCACCAGGGCCTGGCCGGGGGCAAGTTCCGGTTCCGGTCGCTCGCAGGCGGCCAACCGTCCGGGTTTCTCGAGGACAATGTGGAGCATGGCGGGGTCAGAGGTGTTTGAGGGAACGCTGGAATTCCCGGGGCGCGACGTGATGGACCTTCTTGAAGCAGCGGGAGAAGTGGTAGGGGTCCGCGAACCCGACCTGGCTCGCAGCCTCCTTGACCAAGGCATTCGGATCAAGCAGCAGTTCCGCGGCGAGCGCCATCTTCCGGTGGAGCAGGTACTGATAGGGACTCAGACCCTGGTAGCGCCGAAAGAGCCGGCAGAGCCGCGAGGTTTCCACGCCAACGGCTCCGGTGATGTCGCCCAGCGTGCCGAGCCGCGCGGCCTGCGCGTCGACGGCGCCCTTGCAGCGCAGAAACGTCTCCTCACCGCCCCGGTCCCTTCGCCCGGACAGGCTGACGAGTTCCTCGATCTTGAGGAGGAGGACCTCGACGAGGGCGCGGCAGATCCTGCCGGCGGTCGCCCGATGTCGCTGGCCCTCGCGGATCAGATCCTCCAGCAGCCGCTGGACCTCCGTGAACATGGCCAGTTGCACCGCGACGTTCGGCCCCACCCCGCACGCCGCCACCCGGCGGTGAGCCCGCGCGCCGGTCATGCACAGGAAATATTTGGCCATCGGGCGCTCGGGATCCGTCCGGATCTCCAGGCGCGTGCTGCGGTCGTAGTGGAAGAGCGTGCCGGCCCGCAGGGGCGTCGCGATGCCGTTCATCCGGACCACGCCCTCGCCGCCAACTACGAGTTCCAGCGTGCTGAACTCGGTGCGCTCCCGCTGGATGAGGTAGTCCGGGTTGCAGCGCTCGAACCCGCCATACGCCGGGATCACGCCCGCCCGGCCGGTGCCCGTCAGCCCGAGAAAGAAATAGCGCGATCCCGACACCTGCGTGGACAGCACGGCGGTCTTGCGGGACAACTCAGCGCGGGAAGCCAAGGACCTCGATTCCGACCGCCTAGAACCGTCATGGCAAGATTATCCATCCTTTTGCCAGCTATCTCCATCGGCGCGGGGTGGATGGGTTGCCCAGATTTGTCATCTTTGACCTCGACCCGCCCGGGCCTGTCCATCGCCCACTCCGCCTTGTCCCATGAGTACGCCCGCCGAGAAACCCGAGCGTTATGGCCAGGTCATTCGCGTCCGACCCGAACGCTTCGAAGAGTACCGCCGCCACCACACCGCCGTGTGGCCCGGGGTGCTGGCCACCATCAGCGCCTGCCACATCCGGAACTATTCCATCTACCACAAGGATGGCGTTCTCTACGCCTATTTCGAGTATTGGGGTGACGATTTCGCCGCCGACATGAAGCGCATGGCGGCCGATCCTGTGACTCAACGTTGGTGGGCCCTCATGGAACCCCTGCAGGACCCCCTCCCGACCCGCGCGCCCGGCGAGTGGTGGGTGCGAATGGAGGAAGTTTTCCACCTCGACTGAGCGTCCAGCTCCGCATCTCCGTGAACTACCGGCGCCTCGGCCAAACTGGACTCAACGTTTCCGCCCTCAGTTTGGGTGGCTCGTCGCTGGGCGGCGTCTTTCACGCCACCGACGACTCCGAGAGCATCCGGACCGTCCATGCCGCCCTGGATCTCGGCATCAACTTCATCGACGTCTCGCCGTACTATGGCAAGACTCGCGCCGAGACGGTGCTCGGCCGGGCGCTGCGGGGGATTCCGCGCGACCGGTACATTCTGGCGACCAAGGTCGGCCAGTATGATGACGGGGTCTTCGACTTCTCCGGGCCGCGCGTCACGCGCAGCCTCGACGAGAGCTGCCGGCGCCTCGGGGTGGACTATATCGACCTGCTCCACTGCCACGACATCGAGTTCGCCGATCTCGACCAGATCGTGAACGAGACGCTGCCCGCCCTGGTCCGCCTGCGCGAGCAGGGCCGGATCGGGCACATCGGCATCACGGGCCTGCCGCTGAGGATCTTTCCCGCCGTCCTCGAACGCACGCCACCGGGAATGGTCGAGGCGATCCTCTCCTTTTGTCACTACGAGTTGAACGACGACTCCCTCACCCGCCTTTTGCCGCTCTGTCAGGCGCGCGCGGTCGGCGTGATCAATGCCGCGCCCACCGGCATGGGCCTGCTCACCGCCCGCGGCGCGCCGGACTGGCATCCGGCCTCTCCCGCGATCCTCCAGGGCTGCCGCCGCGCCGTGGAATTCTGCGAGTCGCGGGGCATCAACATCGTCAAGCTGGCCGTGCAGTTCAGCCTCGCCCACCCGCAGTTCACCACGACCCTCATCGGCACAGCAAAACCGCAGAACATCCGGCAGAACGCCGCCTGGGCCGATGAAGCGCCTGACTTCGAGCTGATCGGCCAGATGCTCGCCCTCCTCCGGCCGATTCACAACCACAACTTCACCCGTGGCCGCCCTGAGAATCGCGATCCCCTCCTCGCTTGAAACCCCGCCCTTCCCGCTCGCATTCCGCCATGAAAAGATCCCCGAAGACCGTTCTGCTCGTCGCCAATGGCGACCTGCGCCTCTCCGCCAACCAGACCTGCTGGCCGGCCCAGGCTGCGATGGAAAAACAGCTGACCGACGCCGTCGCGGCGTTGGGCTATCGCCTCGTCCGCGCCCATGCCTACAAGACCGACCAGAAACACGGCTTCATCAGCTCCCAGAAGGAGGGCATGGCGGTCTTCGCCGGGATTGACCCACAGGTGCCGCTCATCGTGGCCGAGGCGGTCTGGCAATACTCCCACCACCTGCTGCCGGGGCTCGTCTCGCACCGGGCGCCCATCCTGACCGTCGCCAACTGGTCCGGCACGTGGCCCGGCCTCGTCGGCATGCTCAATCTCAATGGCTCGCTGACCAAGGCGGGCGTCCGCTATTCGACGCTCTGGAGCGAGGATTTCACGGATGCCTATTTCCGCACGCGCCTGGCCGCGTGGTTGAAAACCGGTGTTGCCCGCCACCGGACCGACCACGTCCATCCGCTGGCGCGCTGCACCGTCCCCGCAAAGGCCGTTGCTGTCGCGCGGAAGATCGCGGGCGACCTGCGGACGCGCAAGTCCATCCTCGGGGTCTTCGACGAGGGCTGCATGGGCATGTACAACGCCATCATCCCCGACGAGCTGCTGTTCCCGACCGGCGTGTTCAAGGAGCGGCTCTCCCAGTCGGCCCTCTACTACGCCGCCACGCAGGTCACCGACGCCGAGGCGCGCGCGGTGTTCGACTGGTATCGCGCCAAAGGCCTCCAGTTCCATTTCGGCACCGATGAGGCCACCGAACTCACCGAGGCCCAGGTGCTCCTGCAGTGCAAGACCTACGTCGCCGCCGTGCGCATCGCCGACGAGTTCGGCTGCGAGACCATCGGCATCCAGTATCAGCAGGGCCTCAAGGACCTGCTGCCCGCCTCCGATCTCGTCGAGGGGAGCCTGAACTCCTCCGACCGGCCGCCCGTCGCCCGCGCCGACGGCTCCCTCATCCGTCCGGGCGAGCCCATCCCCAATTTCAACGAGGTCGACGAGTGCTCCGGCCTCGACGGCATCCTGACCAGCCGCGTGCACCGGGCCCTCTCCCAGCCCGTCGCCACCACACTGCACGATCTGCGCTGGGGCGACCCGGACCGCAGCGGCTCGACCGCCGAGTACGTCTGGGTCTTCCTCATCTCGGGCAGCGCGCCGGCCGACCACCACATCGGCGGCTGGGCCGGTTCCGATTCATACCGGCAGCCTCCGATGTATTTCCGTCTCGGCGGCGGCACGCTGCGGGGCATCGCCAAACCCGGCGAGATCGTCTGGAGCCGGGTGTTCATCGAGGGCGGCCGGCTCAAGATGGATCTGGGCCGGGCCAAGGTCGTCGCCCTGCCCCCGGCCGAAACCGAGCGCCGGTGGCGGGAGACCACCCCGCAATGGCCCATCATGCACGCGATGACCTATGGCGTCTCGCGCGACCAGATGATGGCGCGCCACAAGGCCAATCACATCCAGGTGGCGTACGCCGACTCGGCGCGCGCGGCCGACCTCGCCTGTTACTCCAAGGCGGCGCTCGCGCGCGAACTGGGTCTGCAAGTCGCGCTCTGCGGCACCAAAGCCGATGGCACCGGTTTCTAGCTTCGCGCAAGCGACACCGCGGCCGTGAACCTGACCGACGCTCACGTCCACTTTTGGGACGACTGCCTGCCCCATCCCTGGCTGGCGGAGGTGCCGGCGATCGCAACGCCGCACACGCCCGCCGAACTGCGGGCCGAAGCCGGCCCCGCCACACCGTCGAAGATCGTCTTCGTCGAATGCGGCGCGCCCTGGCTCGATGAGGTGCGCTGGGTTGAACGGCTCGCGGCCGCCGAACCGGGGATCGCCGCCATCGTGGCCAAGGCGCCGATGAACGCGGGCGTGCAAACCACGGCCGCCATTGCCGACCTGTCGAAGCACCCGCTGGTCCGCGGCGTGCGCCACCTCCTCCAGGACGAAAGCGACCCCGCCTTCTGCCTCACCCGCGAATTCATCGCGGGCATCGCGCAGCTACCCGACGCCCGGTTGAGCTTCGATCTCTGCTGCCGCCCCACCCAGCTGCCCGCCGTGATCGAGCTGGTCCGCCGCTGTCCTCGGACGCAATTCATCCTCGACCACGCGGGCAAGCCTGCGATCCGCTCCAGGCTCCTCGACCCGTGGCGGGCGCATACCCGGACCCTGGCCACCCGGCCCAATGTCGCGTGCAAGCTCTCCGGGCTGGTGACCGAAGCCGATCCGGAACGATGGACGACGGATGACCTCAGGCCTTACGCGACCCATCTCATCGACACGTTCGGACCGTCCCGATTGCTGTTCGGGGGCGATTGGCCGGTTTCCAGGCTCGCGAGCAGCTATGTCCGCTGGCTTGAAGCCGCCCTGGCCCTGACCGATGACCTGTCCGGCGCCGACCGGGCCGCCATCTTCTCCGAAAACGCTGGCCGCATCTATCGCCTCGGCGTCTGATGCGCCTCTCATCCTCCGCGCTACAAGCGGCGACCGCAGTCAAACCCGTCCACTATGCCTCAAAATAGTCGCCGCCTTTTCCGCACCGCCGACGGTCGGAATCTCGTCGTCACCTTCGCCCTGGTGTCGTCCCTGTTCCTCCTCTGGGGATTCTGCAACGGGATGATCGATGTGATGGACAAGCATTTCCAGGACGAACTCCACCTCACTCTGTCGCAATCGGCCTCGGTGCAGTTTGCGCACTACCTCGGCTACTTTCTCATGGCCCTGCCGGCGGGCTGGCTGGCCATGAAAATGGGTTACAAGGGCGGCATCATTGCCGGCCTCTTGATGGTGTCCGTGGGCGGTTTCTGGTTCATCCCGGCCACGCACATCTCCCAGTTCTGGGCTTTCCTGCTTGGCGTCTGCATCGTCGCCGCCGGTCTGACGTTCCTCGAAACAATCGCCAATCCGTACACGACGGTCCTCGGAGCGCCGGAGTTCGCCGCCACGCGCATCAACCTCGCGCAGTCCTGCAACGGCATCGGCTGGATCTTCGGGCCGATCGCCGGACGCGAGTTTTTCTATTCCATCAACGCCGCGGGCGAAAAGACCGGGGCCCAAACCCTGTGGATCCCGTATGCGGCGGTCGGCGCCGTCGTCATTGTGCTGGCCGTGGTCTTCTTCTTTGCCCCGATGCCCGACATCAAGACCGAGGATGAATACCACCTCGACGATCAGACGCCCGGCGCGTCGCACTCGATCTGGAAGCATCCGCACTTCGTCCTGGCCGTGGCCGCCCAGTTTCTCTACGTCGCGGCCCAGGCCGGCATCTTCAGTTTCTTCATCAACTACATGACGTCGCAGGTGCCGCCGATCCCGGCGTCGTGGAATTCCTGGGTGATGCGCCAGCTGACCGCCGCCGGCGCGGACGGATTCCTGCACATCACCGATGCCGGCGCCGCCTCGCTCGCCTCCGTCGGCTTCTTCTGCTTCCTCGCCGGCCGTTTCTCCGGCGCCGCCATCCTCAAGAAATTCGCCGCGCACAAGGTGCTCGGGCTTTACGGCCTCCTCAACGTCGCCGTCTGCCTCCTGGTCTTCCTCAAGCTCGGCTGGCTTTCGGTGGCGAGCGTGTTCCTGAGTTACTTTTTCATGTCGATCATGTTCCCGACCATCTTCGCGCTCGGCATCCACGGGCTCGGCGCCCGGGCCAAGCGGGCCTCGGCCTACATCGTCATGGCGATCATGGGCGGAGCCCTCCTGCCCAAGCTGATGGGCGCGGTCGGGGACCGCTACGGCATGTCGCGCAGCTTCATCGTGCCGCTGTGCTGCTTCGGCTTCGTGGCCTTTTATGGCTTCGCCTGGGAGAAGCTCAGCCGCCTCAATGCCCCGGGCGACGGCGCGCTGGCGTCCGCCAGGGCCCCTTGAGGTCTCCGCCCGCGCAACCCGCGGATGAGACGCACCCGCGCCTCCGGCGGATTCCACCTTGAGCGGACCGGCGGCAGATTGGGGTTTATCGCGGTGCTCGACGTCGGGCGTGGTCGGGTCTAGTCGGACTGTTCGGCAGAAAACCCTTTTGGAACCAATCCGCAGGGTCCCAGTGTCGGGATTCCCCAGCCGTCCTGCCCGACACGGAGGCGCTGCGTTACCCGTCAGCACCCAATCGTATCCGAATCTTCCGACGTGCCTTCCTCCAAACAGATCTCCGCCGCCTACCGGCTCGCCCGCGCCGCCTACGCCGACCTCGGCGTCAACACCGAGGCCGCGATCCGCCAGGCGCTTTCCATTCCGATCTCGCTGCATTGCTGGCAGGCCGACGATGTGCGCGGCCTGGAGACCCCGCAGGAGGGCCTCGATTCCGGCGGCATCCTCGCCACCGGCGGCTATCCCGGACGGGCGCGCAACGGCGATGAAATGCGCGCCGACCTTGATGCGGTGCTGAAGCTCCTGCCCGGCAAACAGCGGGTCAATGTCCATGCCTTTTATGCCGAGACAGGCGCCAAGGCGGTCGAGCGCGACGCGCTCGAGCCGGCGCATTTCTCGCGCTGGCTCGGCTGGGCGCGGTCGCGCCGCATCGGGCTGGACTTCAATCCCACCTATTTCGCCCACCCCAAAGCCGTGTCGGGCTTCACGCTTTCGCATCCCGACAAGGCGATCCGCCGGTTCTGGGTGGACCACGGCCGGGCCTGCCGCCGCATCGCCGAGCATTTCGCCCGGACGCTCGGGACGCCCTGCGTGAACAATCACTGGGTCCCCGACGGCGCCAAAGACGCCCCGGCGGACCGCTGGTCGCCGCGCCGGCGGCTGGCCGAATCCTACGACGCGATCTTCGCCGGTTCGACGGTGGACCCGAAGCTCTGCGTCGACGCGGTCGAGGGGAAGCTCTTCGGCATCGGCAGCGAGGACTACGTCGTCGGTTCGCAGGAATTCTACTCCAGCTACGCGCAGCGGCGCGGCCTCGTGCTTACCCTCGATCTCGGGCATTATCACCTGACGGAGTCTGTGGCCGACAAGATTTCCGCGCTGATGCAGGTGCATCCGCGCCTGCTCCTGCACACCAGCCGGCCGGTCCGCTGGGACAGCGACCACGTCGTCATCCTCGACGATCCCGTCCGCAACGTGTTCCTCGAGGTCGCCCGCGGCAATGTCTGGAATCGCGTGTTCGTCGCGCTGGATTTCTTCGACGCCTCGATCAACCGCCTCGCGGCCTACATCATCGGCGCGCGGGCCACCCGCCAGGCCATCCTGCTCGGGCTGCTCGATCCGGCGAAGCGGCTCCGCGCCGCCGAGTCCGCCGGCCGCGGCCACGAACGGCTGGCGCTGATGGAACTGGCCAAGTCGCTTCCCTGGGGCGCCGTGTGGGACGAGCTGTGCGCCCGCGACGACACGCCGGCCGGCGCCGACTGGCTCGCCGACGTCGCTCGCTACGAGCGCGAAGTGCTGACGCGACGGTGATGGCTGCCGACCGCCAGCTTCCCGGCGCCGACCGGCGCGTGCAGCTCATGGCCACGTGCCTGTGCGAGGCGTTCTACGCCGACGCCGCCCGCGCCACGGTCGAGGTGCTCGAATACCTCGGTTGCGCGGTCGAGTTTCCCGACGGCCAGACCTGCTGCGGCCAGCCCGCCCTCAACGGCGGCGACTGGCCGGCCTCGCGCAAGGTCGTGCGCCACACCCTCCGGGTCTTCGCGGGCGATTTGCCCGTCATCGTGCCGTCGGCCTCGTGCGCCGCCATGCTCGCCCACGGCGCGCCGCTGGAATTTGAGCAGGAGCCCGACCTGCCGGCCGTGCGCCGGCTCGCCCGCCGCACCTGGGAGCTGGCCGATTTCATCGTCCATGCCCTCGGCGTGACCGCCTGGCCGGGCCGCTATGACGGCCGCCTGGCCTTTCACCGCTCCTGCCACGCCCGCGGCACGGATACCGGCGCCGCCGCCGTCATGCTGCTGTCGTCGATCGCGGGGGCCACGGTCGTCCCGGTCGGCGAGGCCGAGCAGTGTTGCGGATTCGGGGGGACCTTCGCCGTCTCGTTTCCCCACATTTCGGCCAACATGGGCACGCTCAAGCTCGAGCATATCCGCGCCGCCCGGCCGGACCTGCTCGTGGGCGTCGACATGAGCTGCCTGATGCACCTCGGCGGCCTGGCCGGGAAGGCGGGCCAGCCCCTGCCGGCGCGGCACCTCGCGCAGGTGCTGCGCGACGCGCTCAGGAACGGAGGGCTCTGGTAGCATGGCGCGCCAACGCATAGACGAGCTGGTCGCCGCGATGCCCGCCGACAGACGGGCCGCCGTCTACGCCGGCACCAAGACGACGCACGAAAAGCGCACGCTGCTGCTGGCCGACCATTTCACCGATCCCGACCAGCTCCGGCGCTGGGCCGGGGAGATCAAGCAGCACGTGCTCGAGAACCTCGACACCTACCTGCCCCAGGTCGAGGCGAAGCTGCGGGCCAACGGCGCCCAAGTGCATTGGGCGGCGACCGGCGACGAGGCCTGCGCCGCGGTCCTCCGCATCATGCAGGCCCGCGGAGCGACGAAGATGGTCAAGGCCAAGACCATGGTCAGCGAGGAAATCGGCCTGGCCGCGTACCTCGAGCAGCGCGGGATCGAGGCGCTGGAAACCGACCTCGGGGAATTCATCGTCCAGATCGACCACGATCACCCGAGCCACATCGTCCGGCCGATCATCCACAAAAACCGCGCGGAGATCGCCCGGAGCTTCGAGCGCGAGGGGCTCGGCGCGTACAACGATGATCCCGAGACCATCACGCGCCGCGCCCGCCAGTACCTGCGGCACAAGTATCTCGCCGCCGACGTCGGCCTCACCGGCGCCAATTTCGTCTCGGCCGAGAGCGGCCGCCTCGTGGTCGTCACCAACGAGGGCAACTCGCGCTTCTCGCTCGCCGCGCCCACGTGTCACATCGCGCTCGTCGGCATCGAGAAACTGGTGCCGCGCGATCGCGATCTGGCGCTCTTCCTCAACCTGCTCGCCCGCTCCGCCACCGCTCAGGCGCTCACGGTCTATACGGAATTCATCTCGGGTCCGAAGCTGGCGACCCAGCCCGACGGTCCCGAGGAGATGCACGTCATCTTCGTCGACAACGGCCGCACGGAGGTGCTGGCCGGCGATTGCCGCGAGATCCTCCGCTGCATCCGCTGCGGCGCGTGCCTCAACGTCTGTCCGGTCTACCGCCAGGCCAGCGGACATGCCTACCGGAGCGTGTATCCCGGGCCCCTCGGCGCCGTGCTTTCGCCCCTCCTGGCGGGCGGGCACTTCGCGGAAAAGGCCGACCTCCCGAAGGCGTCGTCCCTCTGCGGCGCGTGCAACGAAGTGTGTCCGGTGAACATCCCGATCCCCGACCTGCTCCTGCGGCTGCGCGACCGGGCGAAGCGCGAGCACGCCCCGGCCGCCGCGGCCGGCACGCCGCCGATGGGAGCCTGGGCGGTCCTGGCTTCCCGACCCGCGATCTGGAAGGCGGCCCTGGTGGCGGGTCGGATCCTCAACTGGCTTCCGCTCGGCCTGATTCCGGTCCCCGCCGTGCGCGCGTGGGCCGCCCGCCGCACCTTGCCCGCCTGGCAGGGCGGCGAATTCAGAAGGTGGCTGAAGCATCGATCCCGGTCATGAGCGACTCCCGCGAACAGATCCTCGGTCGCGTACGCGACGCGCTGGCCCCCCTCACCCGGCGGGCGCCGCTGCCCGACTGGGACGAGACGCTGGCCATCCGCCGGGGGAGCCGCGGCGCGATCGACTTATGGACGCTCTTCGCCGAACGCCTGAAGTCGGTCAACGGAACCCCGCTCACGGCCGCCGCCGATCTCCTCGCGCTGCTCGAGGCGGGCGGCTGGCGCCACGGCTACTGCGACCCCGCCCTGTGGCCGCGGCTGCGCGAGGCTTTCCCGGCGGGTTTCACCGTCGAGACGGAATTCGACCGCCGCCGCCTCGATGACTACCAGTTTGGCATCACCGCGGCGACCGGAGCCATCGCGGAGACCGGCACGCTGATCCTGTCGGATCGCGACACGTCCTGCCGGCTCGGCGCGCTCGCGCCCTGGGTGCACGTGGCGGTTCTCCGACCGGAGCAAATCTTTCCCGATCTTCCCGCCGCCATCGCCTCGCTTCCCCGGGATCCGAACGTCATCTGGGTCACCGGCCCCTCCAAGACGGCCGATGTCGAGGGCATCCTCATCGAAGGCGTCCACGGCCCCGGCCGCGAGATTGCGCTCCTGCTTCCGTCCTGACGCGGCCCCACGCCCTTTCACGCATGAAACTGCATCATTCAGCGAGTCTCGAAGAAACCAACACCCTCGGCACCGACGCCCTGCGCGAGAAGTTCCTGCTCACCGGACTCTCCGAGCCCGGCCGGCTGACGGCCCACTACACCGATCTCGACCGAATGATCGTCGGCATCGCGGCGCCGGCCGCCGAGCCGTTGAGCCTGCCGGAGGCCAGGGAGACGGGCACCACCTTCTTCCTGGAGCGGCGCGAGATCGGGATCCTGAGCATCGGGGCGCCCGGCGCCGTGGTCGCCGATGGGAAACGTTTCATGCTCGATACGCTCGATTGCCTCTATGTCGGGCGCGGCGTTCGCGCGGTGCGGTTCGAGAATGGTCCGTCCGGGCCGGCGGCGTTCTATTTCGTCAGCACGCCGGCCCACGCCGACCACCCGACCCGGCAGGCGTCCCGGGCCGAGGCGGAGGTCGAGGAGCTCGGCGATCCCAAGCTCGCCAACCGGCGCCGCATCTGCCGGTACATCCATCAGAAGGGGATCCCAAGCTGCCAGCTCGTGATGGGCTTCACCGAGTTCGAGGCGGGGAGCGTCTGGAACACGATGCCGCCGCACACGCACAGCCGCCGGACGGAGGTCTACCTGTATTTCGACCTCGGATCGCAGATCGTGGTGCACCTGCTCGGCGAGCCGAAGGCGACCCGCCATCTCATCGTCCGCGACCGGGAGGTCGTGCTATCGCCGTCCTGGTCGATCCATGCGGGAGTCGGCACCGGCAACTACCGCTTTTGCTGGGCCATGGGCGGCGACAACCAGGTCTTTCACGACATGGACCCCGCCCCGATCAGCCAGCTGCGCTGATCCAGGATTCTGACTGACCAAAGGCCGCCGTGCTCGTTCCGCGCGGCCGTTTTTCGGCTGGCGCGCGGCCACCGGCGCGGCTGTATTCCCGGCGTCACCATGAAAATCGCCCCCGGATCCCGCCTCGTGATGATCGGCGACTCCGTCACCGACTGCGGTCGCGCCCGTCCGGTCGGCGAAGGCCCGGCCGGAGCGCTGGGCGACGGCTACGTCGCCGAGACGGCGGCCCTGCTGGCGGCCACCCAGCAGGAACGATCCATTCGGATCACCAACATGGGCATCAGTGGCAACACGGTGCGCGATCTGGCCGCGCGCTGGGAGAGCGACGTGCTCGCGCTCCGGCCGGACTGGCTGTCCGTGATGATCGGGATCAACGATGTGTGGCGCCAATTCGACTCCGACCCCCTGCGGCAGGCCGAGGCCGTGCCGCCCGAGGAATTTGCCGGCACCTACGACGCATTGCTGGCCCGCACCCGGCGGCAGCTGCGGGGACTGGTGTTAATGACCCCCTATTACGTCCAACCGAACCGGGGCGACGCGATGCGCCGGCGCATGGATGAATACGGGGACATCGTCCGGCGGATCGCCGGCCGGCACGAAGCGATCCTCGTGGACACGCAGGCGGCCTTTGACCGCGCCCTGGCGCACCACGCCGCGTCAGTTCTGTCCTCGGATCGCGTGCACCCCACCCGAACGGGGCACCTAGTCCTCGCCCACGCCTTCCTCGAATCGGTCGGGTTCGCCTGAACTGGCTGAGCCGAAGGCCGACGCGGAGAGCCGTCGCCGCCCTGGCTGTGGCGGCGCCCGACGCGCATTCGCCTGCCCGGTGAAGATGACCTACAAGGATGTCGGTGGAGCGGGAAACCGATCGTGAAATTGGCCCCTGCGCGCCGGGTGACGGCAGCAGGCGTAAACGCAGGGGCCCGCCTCAATTTTCCATTTGCCACTCGGTCGGAACCACACCCAGGGATACGTCGCCGGTGTGGGTCGTGCCGTTCATCAGCCACGCCTTCCGTTCACCGGTTAAGGTATTCTCCCAGAGAATGTCAGCCTGGCCGTCGCCGTTGAGATCCACCGCGCCCGTCATCCGCCACTCGGGCGGGACGGTCCCGAGGAAGGCCCAGTCGCCCACATAGGTGCCGATCATCACCCAAATTCCCCGGTCGCCGGTCCTCGTGTTCTGCCAGAGGATGTCGGCCTGGCCGTCGCCGTTGAAGTCCGCCGCCCCCGCGATCTGCCATTCGGTGTGGACCACGCCCAGCGAGACGTCCGCACCCGGGGTCGTGCCGTCCATCAGCCGCACCTTGCGCTCCCCCGTGCTCGTGTTTTCCAAAACAAGGTCGACCTTCCCGTCACCATTGAAGTCCTCCACGGCGGCGATCCTCCAATCAAGAGGGATTATCCCGAGGGAGGCCCAGTCGGCGACACCGGTGCCGATCATCAGCCACACCCCCCGTTCGCCGGTCTGCGTGTTCTGCCAGAGGACGTCGGTCTGTCCGTCGCCGTTGAAATCTGCCGCCGCGACGATGTGCCAGGCGGTAGAAACCACGCCCAGGGAGGCTTCGGATCCTAGCGCCGTGCCGTTCATCAGCCACACCTTGCGCTCCCCCGTCGACAAGTTCTGCCACAGAATGTCCATTTTCCCGTCGCCATCGAAATCGACCGCGGTCCTGACCACAGAGCCCGTGATGCCCCACCGGCCCAAGTGCCAGGCGGTGGGCTCGGTACCGAGGGATACCTCCGAACTCAATGTCGTGCCGTTCATCAGCCACGCCTTCCGTGCGCCGGTCTCCGCATTCTCCCAGAGGATGTCAGCCTGCCCGTCGCCGTTCAGATCCAGCGCGGCGACCATTCGCCACTTCGGCGGGACAATTCCGAAAGAGGCCCAGTCGGCCACGTTCGTGCCGATCATCAACCACACCCCCCGCTCGCCGGTCCGCGTGTTTTGCCAGAGGATGTCGGTTTGCCCGTCACCGTTGAAGTCCGCCGCCCCCGCGATTTGCCATTCGGTGTGGACCACGCCCAGTGAGACTTCGGCACCCGGGGTCGTGCCGTCCATCAGCCGTATCTTGCGCTCCCCCGTGTTCGTGTTCTCCAAGAGTAGGTCAACCTGCCCGTCACCATCGAAGTCCGCCACGGCCGCGATCTGCCAATCAAGGGGGATTATCCCGAGGGAGGCCCAGTCGGACACGTTGGTGCCGATCATCAGCCATATCCCCCGCTCGCCGGTCTGCGTGTTCTGCCAGAGGATGTCGGTCTGTCCGTCGCCGTTGAAATCCGCCGCTCCCACGATCTGCCAGTTGAGGGACACCGCTCCCAGGGAGACTTCGGATGCCCGCGCCGTGCCGTTCATCAGCCACACCTTGCGCTCACCTGTCGACGAGTTCTGCAGAATCACGTCGGCTTTCCTGTCGCCGTTGAAATCCTGGACCGCCTTTCTCACGGTCAGCGCGGCCGGGTCGCTGATGACCGATCCCAGGAGGTTCGAGACGATGACATCGTAGGCTCCGGCGTCGGCCAGCACCACGCTGGGAACAGTCAGCGAAGCCGCCGTGGCTCCATCGATATCGACGCCGCCTTTGCGCCACTGGTAGCGCACGTATCCGCCCGTGGCTGTGACGGTGAATTCGGCGGTCTGGCCGACGGTCAACGTCTGGCCGACGGGCTGTCCCGTGATGCCCGGAGCGCTTTCGACCGATCCGACCAAAATCGAATTATAGGTGGCGTCCGCTACATAGAGGAAACCACCGCCGTTCACGGCGATGCCTTGCGGAAGGCTGAAATGAGCAGCGGTGCCGGTGCCGGCGGCGTAGTCCGAACTGTTTCGCCGCCCGCCAATCGTGGTGACGTCTCCAGCCGGCGTGATCTTCCGGATCGTCCGTTCATCGATCACATACACATTTCCCGGCCCATCGGCCGCCAAGGCCAGGGGATCGGCAAATCTCGCAATGGCGCCGGTCCCGTCCGCGGTGCCGGAAGTCTCCGCCAGACCGGCCAGGGTCGTCACGTCCCCCGTGGGGGAGATTTTGCGGACCGTGTAATTGCCCGCATCGGCCACATACACATTCCCGGCGGCGTCCACCGCCACGTCCTTCGGATTCCGGAATCGGGCTGCGCTTCCATTGTCATCCGTGTGGCCGGCCGCACCGGAAGTGCCGGCCAGGATCGTCGCGGTCCCGTCCGGCGTGATCTTCGCGATGAT
>Ga0265338_10003484_pt1 | contig 22109 bp, 23 predicted proteins | sample 42126metaG_FD_193579 | JGI IMG/M metagenome (GOLD analysis project Ga0265338, IMG submission 193579) | Rhizosphere microbial communities from Carex aquatilis grown in University of Washington, Seatle, WA, United States - 4-21-26 metaG | ecosystem: Host-associated > Plants > Roots > Rhizosphere... | reverse complement strand
CCTGGTAGGCGGTGTCGATGCAGATCGCGTCGAACGCCGGCATCGGCACCGGGAAGTGCATCGAGTTCCAGAACCAGAACCGCTGCTCGTCCGCCTCGCGGCGCTCCTCGTCGAAGCGCCCGTAGTACGGATACATGTCCTCCCACCCCTCGCAGCCGGGCGGAGTCTCGATTTCGTACGGGCTGGGGAAGGATCCAACCGCCGACGGTGCTGCCATGTGTGGTCTCCTCCTCGAAGCCGGAGCTCACGCGGGAGCCCGGCAGATCCGACAGGACGGTTCTACAGTGCGGTGCTGGGCGATTCTTAACGCACAGCGAGCGCTTGGCGAGCACCGGTCGCGCTCGCGGCCGACCTCAGCTCACCACGCTCGTCCCGATGAGATGCCACCCGGCGAGTAGCGAGACGAGCGGGGCGGGTTGTAGACGATCTCCCGCGACGGCCGTGCATGTCCGCGCGCGGGTCGCCCTCCAGCGGAGGACGGGGGCTGGAGGGGCGGAGGCGGAAGTGCTAGCCTCTGGGTTGGCGGCGCCGTAGCCATCGGTGCTGTGGAGTGCTCGCCGGGTTTCAAGGTATGTGGCCCGGCAAGATGTCCTCCCACAGGCGTTGCGGGTTGGAGCAGGTTGCAGCCGACCCCACGCTGCGTGGTCGGCGGTCACGCCTCGACCACTGGAGGAGACATGGCACTGGAGGAGACATGGGTGTAGCAGCCGCGCCGGTCCGCAAGCGCGGTCGTGCGCGCCCACCCTTGGAACGCCGACGGTGTCCAGCCGGTTGAGATGCGCACCGCGCTAGGCAGGGCGGCAACGTCGCCGCCTCCACGTCCTAGCGCTCAAGCTCGTCCCCAGACAAACCAAGAGGAGATGCAAAATGAACGGAAAGCTCGACAGGGCGATGGGAAAGCTCAAAGAGAAGGTTGGTCGGGCAACCGGTGACAAGCACCTGGAAGGCAAAGGCCACCTCGACCAGGCCAAAGGCAACGCGAAGGAAGCCCTACAAGAAGTGAAAGAGGGCGCCGACGATCTCAGCAAGCCGACGTAGGGGTTCTGATCGGTACAGCGAGCAGCACCACCGTTATCGAACGCTGATCGCGTCTGCAATCCCGACAGATTGAAGAGAAGAGGGCATCATGTCGATCTGGCTCGTGGTCTTGATCATCGTGCTAGTCGTCCTCGCCTTCGGCGGATTCCGCATTAGCAGGCGATAGAAGCATCCCCTCGCGGCGGCTGGCAGACAAAGAGGTCGCTTCCACACGGTCGGGGCCGCAAGGTCCCGACCGCGCCGCCGCCGCCAGGCCGACTGCCGGAGCCCGGGTAGGCCGGGAAGGAGTTCCAGCCGTCGGCTTCCGCCTTGTGGCGTGACCGAGCGGTTCGCGCCGCTTTGCGGGAGGGTCGTCTAGGCTGCGGCGGCGACGGGCTGGGGGACTGACGGTACCGGCGGGAGTAGAAGGAGGTGGCTTTCGACGACCGCGGCGGCGACGTCGCTGAGCTTGCGGCCGGTGTGCTGGGAGTGGTCGCGCAGCATCTCGAACGCATGGTCGGCGTTGGTCGAGTGACGCGCCATCAGGATGCCTTTCGCCTGCTCGATGACCGCGCGGCGCCCAAACGCCCCCTGCAGGCTCTGATACTCGGCGAAGCGCTGCAAGGTGATGTCGATCGCGCTCTGCAGCTCGTCTGGGCTGCCGTCGATGATGTACGCAAACACTCCCCGCTTCGCCGCTTCGTGCACATACGCCGGATCGTCGGCGTGCAGGATCGCGATCACCGGACAGGAGGCTTCGCGGACGATCTCGGAGATCAGCTCCAGCGCGTGCTCCGAGCTCGCCCCGAGCCCGACCAGGGCGACGTCGGGACGCTCTCTGGCCGTCGCGCCGGCGACCTCTTTGACGTAGATCTCGCGGGCGATCACGTCGTGGCCGAGCCCGATGACGACTTTGGCAAGCAGCTCGAGCCGGTCGCGCTTTTCGTTCGCGATCAAGACTCGCAGGTGCTTGAGGTCGGAGTCGGGCATCGCGTCGGCCACGGTGAGGATGACTCCCTCATTTTACTCCTGCCCGGAGGACGGTACGTGAAGTCTTTAAACTGCCGTGCCCGTAAGCAACGGTGCTCCGAAGGGTTCCGCCGCTGTCGTGACAGGCAAGAGTTCGGCAAGAGCCCGCAAGCACGATTTCGCCCGCAGAGAAAGAAAGGCCCCGTTTCCGGGGCCTTTCGAGTAGCGGGGGCAGGATTTGAACGAAATCCCCTGGCCGAACGCAGGCTCCGCGCTATCGCCGGCCGCTGGTGACGGTCAGATGCGCGCGTAGCCGATCGATGACGCCGGCGAGTGCGCCCGCGAGGGTGTCGAGCTCGCGGCGAGGCATCGGAGCGAAGAGCGCACGCGCAAGTGCTTTGTGATCCCGCTCGAGCTGGGCGACGAGCTTCTCGCCCCGTGAGGTGAGGGTGACGAGCGCCGCCCGCCGATCCGTCGGGTGCGGTTCACGCGTCACGAGACCGTCGGCGGCGAGTGCGTCCACGAGCCCGGTGACCGCCCGCGGCGTCACCTTCAACGCCTCGGCAAGAACACGCTGGGGCACGGGGCCTCGGTGGCCCAGCTCCCAGAGCAGGTGGGTGCGAGACGGCGTGAGACCGAGCGCCTCGATTGCATGCGTCATGTCGGCGTCCAGCACGACGACGAGCTCCAGGACGCGATCGAGGAGATCCTCACATTGTTGTACCTTGTCTATAGTGAAGTATAGTAATCAAACCGGCAGATGGACTCAGCAGAGGGAGACAACGGTGACGTCGCAACCTGGATCTGCACAGGCGACCGCGGCACTGGTGCGTGAGTCGGTCGATGCACTGAATGCCGGCGACACGAACAGACTGCTCACCGTCGTCGCGCCGGACATCGTCATCCACTACGCGGAGATGCCGGAGCCAGTTCACGGCCGCGAGATCTGGCAGCAGGGATTCGAACTGATGAGGCGTGCGTTCCCCGATCTCGAAGCGCACATCGACGACATCGTCGCCGCCGACGACAAGATCGCCCTCCGCCTGACACTCAGCGGCACCCACCGGGAAGAGTTCCAAGGCATCCCGGCGACCGGGCGGCGCGTCCGCTACGTCAGCCACGAGTTCTACCGCGTCGCCGACGGCCTGATCGCCGAGGAGTGGATCTGCTCCGACATGGCCTCGCTGTTCCGCCAGTTGAGCTGACTGTGCAGGCCCGCCCGAGTCGGGCGCTGTAGCCTGGCGAGCGTGGGCCGTGTGGTGGTGATCGGGGCGACGGGGCACATCGGCAGTTACCTCGTGCCCCGACTGGTCCGCGCCGGCCATGAGGTGATCGCGGTCAGTCGCGGCGAGCGGAAGCCGTACCACGACGCTGTGGAGTGGCAGTCGGTACAGCGTGTGAACGCCGACCGCGACGCAGAGGAAGCCGACGGCACCTTCGGTCGGCGGATCGCCGAGCTCCAGCCGGACGGCGTCGTCGATCTGATCTGCTTCACCCCCGCATCCGCCCAGCACCTCATCGACGCGCTCCGGCCGTCGCGTCCACTGCTCCTGCACTGCGGCACCATCTGGGTGCACGGACGAGTTGCTCGCCTACCGGTCACCGAGAACGAGTTGCGCACCGGCTTCGGCGAGTACGGCAGCAACAAGGTCGCGATCGAGGCATTGCTGCATCGCGAAGCGCTCGCCGGCGGCGTCCCCAACGTGGTGCTGCATCCCGGCCACATCTGCGGGCCGGGCTGGTCTGTGATCACGCCGGCCGGCAACCTCGACGCCGACGTATGGCGGCAACTGGCGGTCGGTGAGGCGGTCGCCCTGCCGGCTCTCGGTCTCGGCGTCCTGAACCATGTGCACGCCGACGACGTCGCCCAGGCGTTCGAGCGGGCTCTCACCCAGCCGGCGGCGATCGGCGCGAGCTTCCATGTGGTTGCCGAACAGGCGATGACCTGTCGCGGACTCGCCGAAGGGATCGCGGCGTGGTTCGGTCGTGAAGCCGTGCTCGACTTGGTCGAATGGGATGAGTTCGAGCGACGGGTTGGCCCAGAACACGCCGCGGTGACACGGGATCACATCGACCGCAGCATCACGGCGAGCATCGAACGCTCCCGATCGACCCTCGGGTACGCCCCGCGGTACTCCTCGCTCGAGGCCCTCCACGAGTCGCTGCGCTGGCTCGTCGAGCACGGTCACGCGGACGTGGCCGGACAGGCATTCTGAAAAGGCCGGCGAATGCTCTGTAGGGTCACCCGGATGCGGCGGGGACTCAGCGGCCTGGCAGCGGTCCTCGCGGCAGGCGCGTTTGCGGGTTCCACACAGGCCACACCGAGCACGGATGTGGATCCAACGCCGCTGCTTGCGAGTGTGAGCTCCGAGGGGTAGACGCTGCAGCAGGACATTCAGAAGCTCGTCCCGGAGATCCAGTCGGAATCGCACCGCGAGATCGCCCAGCTCGAGCACGTCGAGTCCGAGCTGCGACAGCTCACCACGGCCGTGGACGAGATGCGGGCGAAGATCGCGGCGCAGCAGCTGTCGGTGACGGATATCCGGAAGGTGTCGGCCGCGATCGCCGCCAACCTCACGGCCACGAAACAGGTGCAGCACACGCTCGCGCAGCGCTACAAGATGGCCGGCACGAGAATCGATCCTGTCCTCTGGGATCAGACGATCGCTGCCGCCAGGCGGCTCGAGGCGCTCGATACCCGTCTACAGTCCGAGCTGCTCGCGCTCAAGCGCGCATGCCAGACCGGCGCGCATCCTCCGGCGCTCTGCAAGTAGAGGACCGGCGAAGCACCGCGAGGGAACGCATCACGGACGAAAGGCCCCGTTTCCGGGGCCTTTCGAGTAGCGGGGGCAGGATGTGGACACATTTCCCCGACCTGCCAGCCCAATATCTAGGCACTTTGGTACTGGGTCATCGCGTTCTCACACTCGTCGGCGGCGATGCACTCCTGCGCGGCCTCGACCAACTCCTCGGCGCCGGCAGCACCCTCGAAGAACTTCATCGGCTCACTCCCACAACAGCCGCCGGAAAACGCCGCCTCCAACCGTAGAACTCGCGACCTTTCGAGCGAGGGTCAGACTTCACGCATTTCTCGCTTAGCTCACATCCACGCTAATCGACTTGATTTGCGTCATCGCATGCAGCATATATTTACCCCCCAATCGGCCGATTCCACTATCGGTCCTAGGCGATCCCCCGAACGGCATGTGGAGTTCCCAATAATTGCTTGTATCGTTGATGATTACTTGGCCGTTTGTCAGCCGCTCCGCGAGTCGGATCCCGCGCGCGATATCTCGAGTGAAAATGGCGGCGGAGAGCCCAAGCTTCGACGCCGCACACACTTCCAGAATCGCCTCATCGCCACTGACCTCTGTGACGGGAGCAATCGGGCCGAACGTCTCCTCCTGGTGGACAAGCGCAGACGGCGGGACCGAAGCGAGCACAGTCGGCTCGTAGTAGAGGCGCGTCGGCGCACCTTCACGCCGCACTCCGCCGGCGAGAATCTCGGCTCCCTGCCTAACGGCATCTGCGATGTGCTCATCCATCTTCTCGGCAGTCGATTCGCCGTGGACAGGTCCCATTGTCGTCGCGGAATCGCGTGGATCTCCAAGACGAATCCCCTTAGCTACATTCCTCAATCCTGCCGTCAGCTCCTCATACGCACCGGGTTCGGCAATGATTCGCTCTGCCGCTGTACAGGATTGGCCCGCATTCCAAAATGCAGCCGAGCCAACTGCCGGTACCGCTCGCTCTAGATCCGCGTCCCCTAGAACAATAACTGGACCGTTTCCCCCGAGTTCGAGCACAACGTATTTCCCGGCAGCGTCGGCGGCGACAGCGCGTCCTACAGCTGATGAACCAGTGAAGCCGACGCCCACCACATCGACCTGGTGGATGAGATGGCTGGCTATGCGCGCTGCAGGCCCGGTGACCAGATTGACGACACCTGTGGGGATATCCGAGTCAGCAATACACTCTGCCAGTCGAACAGCAATCCGCGCCGTCGAAGATGCAGGCTTCCAGACAACGGTATTGCCACTCGCAATCGCAGGCCCTAGATACTCTACAGGAATATTGGCTGGAAAATTCCATGGCGTGAAAACCGCCCATACACCGAGCGGACGCCGAATCGTCATGACTCGCTTATGCACGTCATTCACAGGCAGTGTCTCGCCGACGAGACGCCGCCCCTCTTCTGCAGCAAGGCGAAATCCCATAGCCGCCGATGACACCTCGGCCTTCGCTTCCCCAATAGGCTTTCCGTGCTCAAGAACAAGTTCCTCTGCGAGATGATCACGGCGAGAATCGATAGTGTCGGCGATGCGGTCACACCACTGCGCACGCTCGAAATTGGTGCGAAACTCGTTCTCGTAGAACGCAGTCGCGGCTGCCTGAACTGCGCGCTCGACATCTTCCGGTCCGCCAGCCGCGATCTCGGCAATTTCACGTCCAGTGACCGGGCTAGTGAGACGATACGACGATCCATCGACGGGTTCGACCCATTGGCCTCCGATGAGCAAGCCGTGCTGCGTCACACGATTGGAGCCGCTTGTAATTGTCTCTGTTATGGCCACTGCTCCTCCATACTGTAGGCGCACGCTGCGCTATTCATCCAGGTATGCCTATATCGACTCTTATTTTCTGATGTCTCTATCTCCGGTTCCTCTCAGCCGCGACAAACGCGGTGCCCGCGGCCGCGACCGTCGGGTTCATCAGGCTCCCCGATGCCCGTCCACGTCGAGGGACTCGAGGGCCGCTTTTGTGTCGCCGAGAAAGCGAGCGCCCTGGGCGCCGTCGACAGCACGATGATCGGCAGCGAGCACGAGCCGCATGCGCGGACGCACAACCACTTCGTCGCCGACGGCGACCGGCTCGCGCCGGATTCGGCCGGTGGCGAGAATTGCGGCGCCGGGTACGTTGATCACGGGCCAGGCGGCGTCGACGTCGAAGACACCGAGGTTCGTGACCGTAAAGCTCGCGTCCAGCAAGTCGGCCGCCGCGAGCGCGCCCTCTCGGGCCCGATCGACGAGTGCGGCCCTGGCGGCGCTGAGCTCGGCGAGCTCGAGGCGGTCGGCCTCGGGCAGAACAGGGACGTAGAGCCCGTCCGGGGTGTCGACGGCGAGGCCGATGTCGACCCGAGAGAGCTCGATCACCTTCCCCGCGGCAAAGGTCGCGTTGAGATCGGGATGGGCCCGCAGCGACCTGGCGACTACGTAGACGACCAGGTCGGTGACGGTGACGCCGTCCCGCGCGGCCGCGAGCAGGGCGGTCGCGTCGACCGCCGTCTCCAAATAGAGGTGCGGCACGGTACTGAAGGCGAGCGCCGTCCGCTCGGCCGTCACCTGCCGGGCACGCGACTGCGGCCGCTCGACGCCGAGTGAGTCGGACGGCGCACCGGCCGACGACGCGAGCACACGGGCGGCTACCGCCCGCACGTCGGTCTCGGTGACGCGGGCGCCCGGGCCAGTGGCCTGCACCGTGGCGAGGTCGATCCCGAGCTCGCGGGCGAGCCGCCGCGCCACTGGGCTCGCCTTCGGCTCGGCCGCCCCTCCCTTCGCCGCCGCCGTGGGACGCACGCCGACGCTGTCCTCGCCCCGCCGCTTGGCCGGCTCGGCCGCGCCGCCGGAGCGACCAACGGGCGGCAGCGGCGTCACGGATTCGCCCGGTGCCGCAATGTACGCGATGACCGTGCCAACAGGTGCCGACTCGCCCTCCGCCAGCGAGACGCTGACGAGGCGCCCGTCGGCGGGCGCCTCTAGGTCAACGTCAGCCTTGTCGGTCTGGACGACGGCGATCGCCTCGCCTGCGGAGACCTGCGCGCCCTCCTCGCGCAGCCATTTCACGAGCAGGCCTTCGGTCTGCATCATTCCGAGCTGGGGCAGGAAGACCTCGACGGGCATCCCTTAGGCTCCCTTGAGGGCGAGCACCGTCCGGCGGAGATCGTCCTTTGTCGGTAGTGCCATGCTTTCGAGCGAGGGGCTGAAAGGAATAACGACATCGCGCCCGGCCAGTCGCTCGACCGGTGCGTCGAGGTAGTCGAATGCGCCGTCGTAGATGCGCGTGGCGATCTCCGAAGCCACCCCGAACTTGCGTACGCCGCTCTCGATGATCGCGACGCGACGTGTCTTCCTCGCCGACTCGAGGATCGCTTCCTCATCGAGGGGGAAGAGGGTGCGCGGGTCTATCACCTCGACGTCGACCTCCGGGGCCAGCTCCTCGGCGAGCTCGAGCGCGAGCGGCACGTAGCGGCCGATCGCGACGACGGTGACGTCGTTGCCGGGACGAACGACGCGTGCGCTGCCGAGGCGGTCGCCGTTCGGGGCGAGCGTCCCGGTGGACGAGGTCTGGTAGAGCATCTTGTCCTCGAAGAAGACGACTGGCCCTTCGTCCTCGATCGACGCCCGCAGCAGGCTGTAGGCGTCGAACGGGTTCGACGGCGCAACCACCTTCACCCCGGGCACATGGCAGAGCCAGGCGTAGAGCGTCTGCGAGTGGTGGCCGGCGCCCGAGCGGGAGGGGCCGTACGGTGTACGCACGGTCATCGGCACCGTGATCTGCCCCCCTGTCATGTAGTGGAGCTTCGCTGCCTCGTTCGTGATCTGGTCGAGCGCGAGCGTGATGAAGTCGTCGAACATGATCTCGACAACCGGGCGCATGCCGCCTATTGCCGCGCCCACGGCGGCGGCGGTGATCCCGGCCTCCGCGATCGGGGTGTCCCGCACGCGGTCGGCGCCGAACTCCTCCTGCAGGCCGGCGGTGACGTTGAAGACCCCGCCCGGGGCGCCAATGTCCTCGCCGAGGAGGAAGACCCTCTCGTCGTCGCGCATCGCGTCGCGCAGCGCGAGGCGGATGCCGTCGGCGTAGCTCAGGGTTTCCGTGGCGACAGTCGTTTCAGTTGGCGTAGACAAAGTCCTCGACCTCCTTCGGATCAGGTAGCGCGCTGTTACGGGCAAAGTCGAGGGCGTCTGCGACCTCGACAGCGCTGGCCGCGCGGACGGCGTCGAGCTCGGCGTCGCTGACGCCGCGCTGCCTGAGCTTGGCGGAGGCAAGCTCGATCGGGTCGCGCTTGCGCCACTCGGCGACCTCCGCCTTCGTCCGGTAACCCTCGGTCGGCGGATCGCCGATGTGGTGGCCCGCGAAGCGGTAGGTCTCGAATTCGATGAAGACCGGTCCGCCGCCATTGCGCGCCCGCTCGGCCGCGGCTGCGGTCGCCTGGTGGATTGCCGTGACGTCCATCCCGTCTACCTTCACGGCCGGAATGCCCATAGCCTCGGCTCGTGCGGTCAGGCCGGGGCCGGCGGTGATGTCCGCCATGGGCGTGTACTCACCGTAGAGGTTGTTCTCGCAGGCGAAGACGAGCGGCACCTGCCAGATCGCGGCGAGGTTCATCGCCTCATAGGCGAGTCCCTCGTTCATCGCGCCGTCACCGAAGAAGGACACGACAACGCGGCCGTTGCCGGACATCGCGCAGGAGAGTGCGAGGCCGACGCCGAGGCCGATGCCGGCGCCGACAATGCCGAGCGCGCCGATGTTGCCGTGCGCGATATCGGCGAAGTGCATCGTGCCGCCGCGGCCACGGCAGATCCCGTCGGACTTGCCCAGCATCTCCGCCATGAGCGCGTTCACACTCGTGCCCTTCGCGATGCAGTGGCCGTGGCCCCGGTGAGAGGAGACGATGTAGTCGTCCTCGCGGAGCGCGCCACAGACCCCTACCGCAACGGCTTCCTGACCGACCGAGAGGTGCGCGAATCCCGGCATCTCGCCGCGTCGGTAGATCTCAAAGACGGTCTCCTCGAAGCGCCGGATCGTGGCCATGCGCGACAGCGCGTGGAGGAGCTGCTCCGTGCTCTGCTTCTTCTCGGATGCGGTTGCTGCGTCAGCTGTCATTCCTGTTTACCTCCTCGCCGTGATGCCAATCGCGTCGGCTGGCACACCGCGATGGCCGTTTGCGATCCTCGCCGTCTCCACCAAGACCTGCCTCAGGTGTTCTGGGTCTGGCTCCGGCACGCCCGTCGCCGCCTCGAAGGCGATGGCGGTCTGCCGTCCCTGCTCGTCTCGCCTGAACTCGACGAGCGGCCGCGCGAGCTCGTCGCGGTAAAATCGTCCCGGCGGAAAGATGTCCGCCGGGTAGACGAAGTTGTCCAGCGTCGCCAGCGCGACTGCCGCTGACGTCCCGACCCCCGTCTCGAGGTTGCCGCCGACCCAGCAAGGGATCCCGGCCGCCCGACAGACATCGTGGATTAGGCGTGCGTTGGTGAGGCCACCGACCCGGCCGGGCTTGACGTTAATACAGCCGCAGCTGCCGAGCTCGATCGCCTGCTGGGCTGCTCGAACGGAGACAATGCTCTCGTCGAGGCAGATGGGCGTGTCGAGTTCCCGCTGCAGCTTCGCGTGGTCGATGAGGTCGTCGTGCGCGAGCGGCTGCTCTATCATCGCGAGCGCGAGGGAGTCGAGCTTCCTGAAGAGCGCCGCGTCAGCGAGCGTGTAGCCGCTATTGCAGTCGATGTGGAGCGTCAGCTTGGGAAACGTCTTACGCACCTCGGCGACGACCTCGAACTCCCAGCCCGGGCAGAACTTGAGCTTGACGCGCGGGAACCCTGCGTCGATGGCGCCGCCGACTGCGGCGAGCAGGTCATCGAGCGAGTCCATCACGCCAAAGTCGGCGCCGACCGGGACGGCGGTGCGTGTCCCGCCGAGGAGCTCGCGCAGCGAGCGGCCCTGCAGCTCCGCCTCGAGGTTCCACCAGGCAATATCGAGTGTCGCCTTCGCGAAGAAGTTTCCCTTGAAGCGGCCGAGCCGCGCCCGCAGGTCGTCGCCGCTCTCGATCTCCGCGGCGAGCAGAGCGGGGGCAAGCACGTCGCGAATCAGGATGAAGGCCCCTCCCGCCCACTCGGCGCTGTACTCCGGACGCTCGAATGGGGTCGCCTCGCCCCAGCCCCAGGCGTCACCGCTCTCCAGCCGGACGAGCACGGTGTCGACGGCCGCGTCCTCGCCGTAGCCCGTCCGCCACGGCGAGAGGAGCGGCAGCGAGGCGTGGTAGACCTCGACGGCTTCGATCCTCATGGCCGCGCCGCCACTCCGGCTTTGGTTGGGGCGGGGGCCGTCTGGTCGAGGAGATGACATGCGGCGAAGCTCTGTCCGCCCGAGCACTTGAGAGTCGGCTCAAGCTCGGTGCACACTGGGAGCGCGTGGCGGCATCGCGGGTGGAAGGCGCAGCCGCTGGGAGGGTTCAACGCGCTCGGGACGTCGCCAGGGATCGAAATGCGCGCCCGGCGAGCTTCGATCTCCGGATCGGGGATAGGCGCCGCCTCGAGGAGCGCCTGCGTGTACGGGTGTGCCGGGGCGGCGAAGATCTCGGAGGTCGGCCCGTGTTCGACGATCCGACCGAGATACATGATGCAGACCGAGTCACAGATCGCCTGCACAACAGCGAGGTCGTGCGAGATGAAGATGTACGTGAGGCCGAACTCGTTCTGGAGGTGGCCCAGCAGTTCGAGGATCTGGGCTCGAATCGAGACGTCGAGCGCGGAGAGCGGCTCATCGAGCACTATCAGACGAGGCTTGAGCGCGAGCGCGCGGGCGATCGCGACGCGCTGGCGTTGTCCGCCGGAGAGCTCACGCGAGTAGCGGTCGGCCGTCGCCGCTTGAAGCCCAACTTGTGTGAGCAGTTCCTCGACCGCGGCCCGGCGCTGGCTCCGCGAGAGGTCAGTGTGCAGCTCGAACGGCTCGCCGACGATAGCGTCAATCCGCTTGCGCGGATGGAGAGAGGCGTACGGATCCTGGAAGACGATCTGCGCCCGGCGTCGGAAGGCGATCAGCTCGCGTCCTCGTGCAGCGAGCACGTTAGTGCCGTCGAATACGACCTCGCCCGCGACGGACGGGACCAGGCGGAGGATCCCCAGACCCGTCGTCGTCTTGCCGCAGCCCGACTCGCCGACGAGTCCGAGCGTCTCGCCGTCGTGTAGCTCGAGCGAGATGCCGTCTACCGCCCGTACAACGGCTTGCTCTCCTCGCCGCCAGGGTGCGCGGTACGGACCCGGGTAGTGCACCCTGAGCTCCCGTACTGAGAGCAGTAGACCCGCGTTCCGCCCCGTCACGTTACCTCCCGGGCGCGCCAGCAAGCAGCGCGTTGTTGCGGGCCGATGACCTCGAGCGACGGCTGCTTGCTGCAGGCGTCGGCGGCATGCGGACAGCGAGGGCGGAAGGCGCAGCCCTCGACGCGCTCGGTTGCGTCGAGTGGCGCCCCGCGAATCGGCTTGATCTTTCTGGCCGGCTGGTCGACGCGCGGAATCGAGGCAAGAAGACCTGCGGTGTAGGGATGGCGTGGGCGCGCGAAGATCGCTCCCACCGTGCCCTCCTCGATGATCCGGCCCGCGTACATCACGAGCACTCGACCGCACACGCGGGCGACGATGCTGAGGTCGTGGGTGATTAAGAGGACCGCCATGCCGAACTCGGCCCGGAGGTCGAGCAGGAGGTCGAAGATCTGGGCCTGGGTCGTGACGTCGAGCGCCGTCGTCGGCTCGTCGGCGATCAGCAGCTCCGGCGACCCTGCGAGCGCCATAGCGATCATGATGCGCTGCCGTTGGCCGCCGGAGAATTGGTGCGGATAGTCGCGCGCCCGCCGTTCGGGGTCCGGGATGCCGACGCGGCGCAGCAAGTCGATGACCTTCGCCGTGGCCTCGCTGCGCGACGCTTGCTCGTGCTTGCGTACCGCCTCACCGACCTGGCCGCCCACGCGCCGCGTCGGCGTCAGCGAGCGGAGCGGGTTCTGGAAGATCATCGCCGCCTTGCCGCCGCGGAGCGCGCGCAGCTGCGCGCTGCTCGCCGTTCGTAGGTCGGTGCCCATCACCGAGAGACGGTCGGCCTCGAGCCGGACGCCCCGCTGCGGCAGGAGCTTCATTAGTGAGAGGGCCGTCACGGTCTTGCCTGAGCCAGACTCGCCGACGAGTCCGACCGTCTCGCCGCGCACGATTGAGAAGGAGACGCCGCGGACGGCCATTGCCGTGCCCGCGGCGGTCGCGAACGAGACGCGGAGATTCTCGACCTCCGCCACGGTGGGCTCAGTCGGCATCGGCTCGCTCTCCGCGCATCGGCGCTCGATCTCAGCCGTGCTCGGCATACCGGATCCGTGGGTCGATGACGGCGTAGAGGACGTCGACCAAGAGGTTCGTGACGATCACCGCCGCGACGACGATGAGGATGCCGTCCTGGACGACGAAGTAGTCGCGCGCAATCACCGCGCTCACGAGCAGCTGTCCGAAGCCAGAGAGGTTGAAGACGGCCTCGATCAGGACCGTGCCGCCGACTGCAGTGCCGACGAGGATTCCGAGCACAGTGAGGAAGGGGATCATGGCCGGCCGCGCGGCGTGGCGAAGCAGCACTTCGCGCTCGGAAAGCCCCTTCGCCCGGGCGGCGCGGATGTACTCCTCTTCCATGATCCCAAGCAGCGCCTGGCGCAGGTACTGGGTCACGATCGCGGACAGATAGAAGCCGAGCGTGATCGAGGGCAGGACCGTGTGGCGCAGCGCCTGGATCGGCGAGTGGAGGAACGACACGTAGCCCGACGCGGGCAGTAATCCCCACTCGACGGAGACGAACAGGGAGAGCAACAATCCGAGCCAAAAGACGGGTATCGAGAGCCAGAGGATCGACCAGGCCATCGCTGCACGGTCGAGTAGCGAGCCCGGCCGCACAGCGCCGAGCGACAGCGGGACCGCCGTCACGAGCACGATGACGACACTCGTCCCGATCAGCTCGAGGGTGACCGGGAGCCGCTGTGCGAGCAGTGTCGTCACCGACGTCTGGCTGACGTACGAGATGCCGAGGTCGAGATGGGCGAGCCGGCTGAGCCAGTGGACGAACTGGGTGACGATACCCTGGTCGAGCCCGAGGTTGTGCCGAATGGCCGCGATCTGGGCCGGAGTTGCACCCTGGCCTCCGATCACCGCCGCTGGGTCGCCAGGCAGAAGATGGAAGACGCCGAAAGAGACAACGGCGCCGACCAGCAGCGTCGGGATCGCGCTCAAGACCCTCTTCACGACGTACCAGATCACGCCCGCCCTACTCTCCCGACAGGCCGATCTCGAGCTTGGTGACGCTGACCGACTCCCGTGACTCGAGCGCGTTTGCGAAGAGGACCAGGGCCCCGATCAGGACGGCGAGCGCAACTCCGGGAAATACACCGTAGAGCGGCGCGGCGCCGACGTATCCCTGCGCGGAAAACAGCGTGGAGCCGAGCGAGGGCGTCGGCGGAGGCACCCCGACTCCGAGGAAGCTGAGCGAGGCCTCGAGCTGCACGGCGACAGCGGCGACGATCGCGCCCTGGACCCAGACGACCGGCATCACCGACGGTAGGAGCGTTCGGAGCAGGATCCGTCGCGAACTTGCCCCAAGCGCGCGCGAGGCGAGCACGTACTCCTTGTTCCGCTCCACGAGCGCAGCGGCTCGGATCACTCGGCCGAAGAGCGGGAAGAAGACGACGACCGCAGCAAGGAGTGGCGTGAAGACGGACGCGCCGGAGATCGCAACGATGATCATCGCGAGAATCAGCGGGGGGAACCCGAGCAGGAAGTCCTGCACGCGCATGATCACGCCGTCCGGCCAGCCGCGCCGAAAACCCGAGTAGAGTCCAGCGAACGTGCCGACGAAGCCGGCAGCGATCGCCGTGCCAAGGCCGATTTCGATCGAGATCCGCGTCCCGTAGAGCACCCGGCTGAGCAGATCCCTCCCAAGTTCGTCAGTGCCGAACGGATGCTGCCCTGTCGGGCCGAGCAGCCCGGGCGCGACCGCGACGGAAGGCGCGTACGGCGCCACGAACGGCCCGACGACGCCGAACAAGACCATAAGGACGACGACGCTCCCCGAGAGCCAGAGCGCCCGGTTGCGGCGTCCCCGACTACTCGTTCTCCTCCTGGCCTTGCCCCGTCGGGGGAGACCGATCTCCGCTACGACCGCACGCACACCTTCACCAGCCTCGGGTTGCGGTGGAAGCCGACTCTCGTCACCTCGGCGCGCCGGCTGAGGGCTAGCGCGCCGAGGTGCGATGCATTCAGCATCGGCTGGTCGACCCTAGACGGGAGCCTCACGCATAGTGCGCGCTGTCGAGGATGATCCAGTCGTCCCGGCTGTTCTGGAACCCCTGCAGGTTCTTCACCATGGCGTACTGGAACGCCTGGTAGGACACCGCAATGTCCCAACTCTCGTCGAGTACGACTTCCTGCATGGCGAGGGCCCACTTGCGTTGCGCCGCCTTCGTCTGCGCCCGCTGGAGCTGTAGGAACGCGTTCGTGTAGGCAGCGGGGGGCTTGCCCTTCGGCCAGGCGGGGTTGCCGACCGGCTCCAGGGCAGGATTGCCGACGGCCGCGAAGACCGGGTAGCGGTTTGCCCGGCCCATGAAGCTCATGATCATGTCGTACTGACCGGCATGAGCGCCGACGTGGACATCAAGCCAGCCCGCGGTGTCCACGGGCTTGAGGGTGGCCTTGAGCCCGATTGCGTTCATCTCGCCCGCAACCATCTCGGCAAGCTGCCCGATCAGCGGGTAGACGCCGGTCAGCTGCACGATCTCAATCGGCTTCTTGTTCAGCATGCCGAGCGCCTTGAACTTCTTTTTCGCGAGCCCGGGGTCGTACGTGTAGCGCTTCGCGAAGCTCGGCTCCCAGCCGATCGACTCAGGGATGACGTGAACGTAGGCGGGCTTGCCGGTGCCAAACATGAGCTGCTCAGCGAAGCGCTTCCGGTCGATCAGGTACTGGAGCGCCTGGCGGGCCGCCTTGCGCTCGAACGGCCTGCCCGGATGGGTCGAGGAGATGACCTCGAAGCACATCTCGAACGGACCGTTCACGATGTTGAATTCCGATCGGAGCTGGCTGATGTTCTGAGGCGGAAGGTCGATCACCATGTCCAGCCCGCCTGCCTGAAGTGTCCGCACCATCGCGTTCGCGTCGGTGAAGAAGTGGAACTCGACGCCGTCTAGGTACGGCAGCGATTCCTTCCAGAAGCTCGGGTTCCGCTTCAGAATCGCGACCGATCCGGGCTGGTAGCTGGAGAGGACGAAGGCGCCAGTTCCATCCGCCTTCGTGGTGAGTGCGTTCTCGCCCTGCGCGATCAGCTGCGGGCTGATCACCTCGAGGCGGGAGAGCAGCTCGACGATGTACTCGTTGGCCGCCGGGTACTTGAAGTGGATCCGCGTCGTCATCGGATCGACGGCGGCGTAGCTCTTCATGATTGTCTGCCACGCCGTGTACTGGTCGCGGCCGGTGACTGGGTCGCTGATCTTCTTCAGGTTCGCGACAACTGCAGCCGCATTCAGCGGTGTACCGTCACTGAACTTGACATTGTCGCGCAGTGTGATGTCGACGTACTTGTAACCCGGGCCGAACTTGTAGCCCGTCGCGAGCCATGGCAGCGGGCTGCCCGGGCTTGGCTGGTTGTCGTCGCGGAAGAGCGTGCCGTAGAGCTGATTGAAAAAGGCCCAGTCGCCTGCAGGCTCGTGCTGGGGGTCGAAGTCCGTGAAGTTGCCGGCCGTCCCGACCCTCAGAACGCCTCCGCTCTTGGCGCGTCGAACGAGCGCCGCATCCGCCTTTGACGTGGAGCCTAGGAACGCAGGCAGACCCGCCGCAACAAGTCCCGCTGCTGCCGCACCACCGATGAACTTCCTTCGTGAAAGTCCCTCGTAGCGGATCCGCTCATCTTCAGACGAAGGAACCATCCGTCCTCCTCCTATCGAGTTCTGTGGAAGCCTGAGGCCCGAGGATCCACCCCGGTCGGACTGAATTTCGGCAAGCGTCCGCGACAATAACAGCTGACCAGAATCATTAATCTGTAGAATCTACCGACTAGAATCCGTAGTTCTTGGCAACAGGTCGCATCACGCGCAACACGAATTCCCTAGAACATTGACTTGCGCAGCCTTTTTTGGTCGGCCATAATGGGCTAGTTATGACGGCCGGCGATGAGGTCAGCACCAGAGAGGGCGCAGACGTCGAAGCTCTCCTTCGAGCTGCACTCGACGTCAACGAGCTCATCGACGTGGCACAGGGGCTGATCCGCTGCCCGAGTACAAACCCTCCAGGAGGCGAAGAGGAGGTCGCGCGCCTCGTCGCCCGCCACCTCGAGCGAGCAGGTGCTCGCGACATCACGACGGTAGTCGCCGCGCCTGGCCGCCACTCGGTGATTGGCCGCTGGGGAACGCCCGGAGGTCGCGTGCTCGCCTGGAACGGCCACACCGACGTTGTGCCAGTTGGAGACGAGAGGGACTGGCGGTATCCACCCTTCTCAGGTCAGGTAGCTGGTGGGCGACTCTGGGGCCGAGGGGCCACGGACATGAAGGGATCGATTGCTGCCGTCCTCCAGGCACTGACGACAATCGCCCGAGCAGGCCTGGAACCTCGGGGGGAGGTCGCCTTCTCGATCGTCGCAGACGAGGAGTGCGGCGGACAGCAGGGAGCAGGCTACCTCCGCGAGCATCACCTCCTCCCGCCGGCAGATGCCGGGATCTGTGGCGAGCCGACAGGCCTCAATGTCTTGACAGCGGCACGCGGCCGGCTCTGGGTCGACATCACGACCTATGGCACGAGTGTTCACGCATCGCAGCCCGAGCGAGGAGTAAACGCGATAGTCGACATGCTCAAGGTGGCCCAAGCGCTCGAGATGCTCGGCCCCTCGACCGGGCCGGCCGGCACTCATGCCCTCACAGCAACGCCCACCGTCATTCGGGGCGGAGACAGCCCGAACAGCGTCCCCGACCAATGCACGCTCACCATCGATCGCCGATTCCTGGCCTCGGAAGGTGCGGCCGCCGCGCGCCAGGCGATCCTCAGTAGCGTCGAGCGCGTCGGCAAGGAGGACGGCATTCGGGTCGAGGTGATCGAACACGCGTGTCTCGACGCATCGGAGATCGATCCCGACGAAGAGATCGTCGGAACCGCGCTCGAGGCTGTGGCGAAAGTGACCGGGACACGCCCGTCGATCGGGGAGATGTACGGTGCGACAGATGCTCGTTTCCTGATTGGAGCCGGGATACCGACGATCATCTTCGGCCCGGGCCACCTCAGTGATGCACACACGATTGACGAATCGATCTCGCTCGAAGCTCTCACGGCAGGCGCTCTCGTCTATGCCGCTGTGATCTGCCGCTTTCTGGGGATAAGCTGATGACTCGACTCGCCGCTGATGCGACGGCCGACTATCTGACCGGTCCCGACCCAGATACCATCAATGACATCGCGCGGGATCGCAGATGAGTCCCAGCTCTGCACGCTCGCGACGCGGCATCGTCACGATCGGGGTCATTGGCCCCCACGATCTGGTCGAGCGGGTCATGCTGCTCGGTCACGAAGACTTCGACCGTCCGACCGACCTCCGCCTCGTGAACGGCGCGTATAGAGACGAACAAGAGACGCTGGAACGCGTCGCACAGGTCGCGGCGGACGCCGACGTGATTCTCTTCACGGGACCGCTGCCGTACGACATGGCGCGTGAAGCAAATGCTTTCACGACCGCTGCGACCTACGTGCCGCTGTCGGGGTCGGCGCTGTACAGCGCCCTCCTTCGCGGGCTCGTCGACCGGAGTTGCGATCCAGCGCGGGTGAGCATCGACACACTCTCGCAGAGCAGTGTCGAAGAGGCGTACACAGAGATCGGCGTTTCTACCACCGGCGTCGCGGTCCGGGAGTACGCAGGCCCCGAGGACACCAGGGTCGTCGCGGAATTCCACACGAAACTGTGGGAGAGCCGCACCACCACGACTGCGCTCACCTGCATCGGCTCTGTCGCCCGTGAGCTCGCAGAGCTGCACGTGCCGATGCTTCGCATCGTTCCCACGGCCCAGGTGATCCGGATGGCGCTTCGCACGGCTGCTCTTCTTGGCACGGAGACCCACCTCGAAGGTCTGCAGATCGCGATCGCGATCGTCGAGCTGCCCCCGAGCTACGACCTCGGCGACGAAGGTCCCCTGCACTACGGGCGGCAGGAGCTTCGCCTAGCTCTTCAGCAGGCGCTCCTCGACGAGGTGCGCGGCATGGGCAGCATGCTGGTCCCACACGGCGAGCGAGGCTTTCTTATCGTCGCCACGCGCGGATCCTTCGCTGCGGCGACTGAGAACTTCCATGTCTCCCCCTTTCTCGAAGCCATTCGCGAGAAGCTGGGAATCGCTGTGCACGTCGGCATCGGCCTCGGCGCCACCGCGCACGAGGCGGAGAGCCATGCACGCGTCGCCCTGTCACACGCCCAGGAGGCCGGCGGCCACCAAGCGCTTGTGATCGGAGAGGACGGAAACCCACTCCTCCTTCCCGCCGAGCATGGCGCGCACGCCCAACGAGCCGAGCAGTCGACTGGCCTCGCAGTGCTCGCGCGCCTCGCGGAAGCGATGACGCAGACTCGACTAACGTCGGAAGAGGCGATCGTCGTGGACGCCGAGCGGGCGGCGGAGCTTCTCGGCGTGTCACAGCGCTCTGCCCGGCGCTCGCTCTCAACGCTCGTCGACGAGGGCCTGGCCTGGTCCCTTCCGGTGACACGCTCAAGGCAGCGAGGCCGCCCCCGCCAGTCGTACCGGCTGGTCTTCGAGAAGCTGCCTGCGGCCAACGGCCGGGAAGGCCAGGGGGAGGTCTCGCCTGTGGCCGGGAAGATTTCGCGCTGAGTGAGGCTTCGGTGACCGCTCCGGCGTGTCACCGAAGCAACGAGTTCAGAAGATAGACGGCGATGCCGGATCCCGAGACCAGCTCTATGCGCACCGTCACGCGTGCTCCAGCAACCTCCATTCATCCGGAGCGTGCGGAACAACTGCAATCGTGTGAGCGGTTTTGACGAAGGTCGGAGCAAGGTCATTCGCTGCGGTAGATAACTCGGAACAGACTTCATTGGACAAGGTGGCAATGGCATCGCTCGAGGGCTACTGCGTGTTCGTGCGTTAGCGAGATCGAGGCACGCGCACATCCCGGTGACGCGTAGACGGCGAACGAGAGCTGGACCGCGTAGAAACCACGGATCGCGGCCGCGCGAAGCCCGGATGGGGGCGACGCTCCCAGAGCTGACGCTCCCAGAGCTGAGATCATGGCTACGACGTCGGGCTACCCGATCGGGAGCTTACCGCCGCTGGGAGAGGTTCCCCAGCGCATGCTCGCAATGGTCGTACGGCAGGACCGGTTCGGCGAGCCAGCTGAAGCATTCCTGATGGAAGAGGTGGAGACGCCGATGCCAGGTCCCGGTGAGGTCCTGATCGCGGTCATGGCGGCAGGCATCAACTACAACAACGTGTGGGCGGCGCGCGGCGTTCCGATCGACGTGATCGCGATGCGCCAGAAGGCCGGCGCAATCGAAGACTTCCACATCGGCGGCTCCGACGCATCGGGGATCGTCTACGCACTGGGCGAGGGCGTCGAGAACGTCGCGGTCGGCGATGAGGTCGTGATCCACCATGGCTGGTGGGACCCAAACGATTCATGGATCGAGGCCGGCAAGGACCCGATGATGGCACCGTCGGCGAAGATCTGGGGCTACGACGGCCCGAATTACGGCGCGTTCGCCCAGTTCTCGATCGCTCAGGCGCACCAGTGTATGCCGAAGGCCGAGCGGCTCACATGGGAGGAAGCCGCCGCCTCATCGCTCGTCGGCACAACCGCCTATCGGATGCTGTTCGGCTGGCCACCGCACACGGTGAAGCCCGACGACGTCGTGCTCGTGTGGGGTGGGTCCGGCGGAGTCGGCTCCCAGACAATCCAGCTCGCCCGGCACGCGGGCGCCATTCCAATCGCCGTCGTGTCCAGCACCGAGAGAGGCGAGTTTTGCATCTCGCTCGGCGCGGAGGGCTACATCGACCGCACCGAGTTCAACCACTGGGGAACGCCGCCGCACTGGGACGATGCGGAGGGTCAGAAGGCCTGGACGGCTCAGGCACGCGCCTTCGGGAAGAAGATCTGGGACATCGTCGGCGATCGCCGCAGCCCTGCGATCGTGATCGAACACCCGGGCGAGGACACGGTGCCGACGTCCATCTTCGTCGCGGAAAACGGCGGTATGGTCGTGATCTGTGCGGGGACAACCGGCTATTCGGCGGTGGTCGACCTTCGCTACCACTGGACGAAACAGAAGCGGTTTCAGGGCTCACATGGAACAAACGACGAGGAGGCGTATGCATACAACGACCTCGTCCGAAGCGGTGCGATCGATCCAGCGATGAGTCGGGTGCTTCATTTCGAGGAGATCCCGCAGGCGCACCAAGAGATGGCCGAGGGAACGGCGAGCTTCGGCAACACGTCGATTCTCGTGGGCGCGCCGCAGGCCGGGCTCAGAAGGCGGCCGACTGGCTGATCGGGGCCGCCTCTTCGGCCCCAGTCGGCTCGACCTTCTCCGCAGCGAACTCGCCGCCGCTCTGGACTCCGACGCCGACGACCGTGAAGCGGAGCTCGCGCATCTCGGGACAGAAGCGGCACAGCTCCAGCAGGCGCTCTACCGGCAAGCTCTCCGCCTCGAAGAGCACGACGATCCCCCACCATCCCGTCGTCGCGCTTGCCAAGCTGCGCATCGAAGAGCTGAGCGCCCGACAAGGGGCGGTGTCAGAACGGATGCGAGAACTCCGTCGTCGGAAGCCTCGCGATGAACCAAGCGCCCAGGAGATCGAGGCGTTGCTCGATTCGGTCCCCGACCTCCGGCCGGTCATGCCGAAAGCCTCCGCCGAGCAGCTCACCGAGCTCTTCGCCGCGTTCGACCTCAGCGCCACGTACGACAAGCACGGACGAGCCCTACGGCTCTCCGCCACGTTCAACCCAGCCCCAGAAAGACCTCGACCGCCCAAGAAGGCGGTCGGGGAAATCTTTCATAGCGGGGGCAGGATTTGAACCTGCGACCTCCGGGTTATGAGCCCGGCGAGCTACCTGGCTGCTCCACCCCGCGTCGCAACCCGGAATTGTAGCACCGCCGTTACGATCCGATCGATGTGGAATTGGCTCATCTATGCGGCTTTGCTCGCCGGCGCGCTCGCGACATTCGCCGCGCTTCTCTTCCTCGCCGTCCGCATCCTCGAGGCCTGGCGCGACTTCAAGCGCCTCCGCCGCCACGTGGCGAAGGAGCTCGACCGGCTCGCCGACGCCGGCGAGCGGCTTGCCGACTCCGCGGGCCGCGCC
>Ga0265338_10003483_pt1 | contig 22114 bp, 17 predicted proteins | sample 42126metaG_FD_193579 | JGI IMG/M metagenome (GOLD analysis project Ga0265338, IMG submission 193579) | Rhizosphere microbial communities from Carex aquatilis grown in University of Washington, Seatle, WA, United States - 4-21-26 metaG | ecosystem: Host-associated > Plants > Roots > Rhizosphere... | reverse complement strand
CCTTTATTGTTTTAGTGTTACTTCCTATTTGTGGCTTTTTCATTGGGACTCTTGGCCGTAGACTTAAAAATCAGTGGAAAAAAAGTAAGGATGGTTATGGAGTACTTATTTCTATTATCGAAGAATCGATTACCGGTTTAAAAATTATTAAAGCCTTTAGTTCTGAAAAGAAAACAAATAAACGTTTTGATGAATTTATTTCAAGCTATACAAAATTTGTTATTAAAATTACTCGATTTCATTCACTTGCATCGCCATTGAGCGAGTTTTTAGGTATGTCGGTTGTATTGTTTATTTTATACTATGGTAGTACTTTAGTTATTAATCACCAAAGTTCGATGTCACCTCAAAGTTTTATTGGGTATTTGCTTATTTTCTCGCAAATTATTACACCCTCTAAATCAATTTCCAATTCATATTATAATATTCAAAAAGGACTGGCTTCTCTTGATCGAATAAACGTAATAATCAAAGCCGATTTGATTATAAAGGATCCCGAAAATCCTATAGCTTACGATAAATTTTCAAACACTATCGAATTCAAAAATGTTTCTTTTAAATATAAAGATAAATACGTTCTAAAAGACATAAATCTCAATATACAAAAAGGTCAGACCGTTGCATTAGTTGGGCATTCAGGCTCGGGAAAATCGACAATGGTCGATTTGGTTCCTCGTTTTTGGGATGTTGAAGAAGGCGAAATTTGTATCGATGGCATACCGGTTAAAGCAATTACGCTCGACAGTCTCCGTCGTCAAATAGGCTATGTAAATCAGGAACCGATATTGTTTAACGATAGCATATTTAATAATATAGCCTTTGGTTTGGAATCAACAACAATGGAAGATGTTGTTGCTGCTGCAAAAGTAGCCAATGCTCACGATTTCATTATGGAAACTCCTCTCGGCTACGAAACGAACATCGGCGACCGTGGCAATAAACTCTCGGGCGGACAACGTCAACGTTTAAGCATAGCACGTGCGGTTCTTAAAAATCCTCCGATATTGATTTTAGACGAAGCAACGTCGGCACTCGATACCGAATCGGAACGCTTGGTGCAAAATGCGTTGACCAATTTAATGAAAAATCGTACGTCGCTTGTTATAGCTCATCGATTATCAACCATCACCCATTCCGATCTTATTTGCGTTCTTCGCGACGGCGAAATTGTGGAACGCGGTACCTACCAAGAACTAATCGACCTTGACGGTTATTATAAGAAACTGAACGATATGCAGGCGTTTCAATCGTAAAAGGCGTACTGCTCTTAACCACAAAGACCACAAAGTATCTCGAAGGAAATACTTGATTTTAACTATATAATTGGTTGTTAGATATACTGTTATCTCAAGCATTATTAAGACGATAAGGACTAAAACGTTAAGAGGTTTTGTCACGAATAAAGGGGGTTTGATGATAACTCAAGGAGGTTTTGTCATAAAACAAAGAGGTTTTATCTTTTATCCTAGAGGATTTATAATAAAACCTCTTAAGAGCATCATACAAATAAGAGATTTGATGACAAAATAAGGAGGATTTATGATAAACACTCGAGGATTTATTCAAAAACCTCGGGGATAAAAGATAAAACCTCTTAAGAGCGTCATACAACAAGGAGGTTTTGTGATACAACAAGGAGGTTTTATGTACAAAGCTTTATCGATCATCATACACTCTCTTAAGAGCATGATACAACAAAAAGCTTTGATCGTACAAATAGGAGGTTTGATGATCGAACCCGCAAAAAGCATTGTCCACTCTCTTTAAAGCAACATCCACACTGCAGGTTTTATCACCCGGATAAGAGCTTTGACAGTTAAACCCCGATCAATCATTAGAAAATAGCGTAACAATAAAAAAATGAGAATTAATTGTAACGTATGAATTATCAAGACATAGATAATGTTGGTTATACTAAATACACAAGACATAACCTTGCGGTTTGAAAGCTTACCTTCAGCCTTTCAAATTATTTATTTTGCTAAGGTAAAAGACTACAAGTCGATACTATTTGATTGAGTTAACGATACAACGACAGAAGAAGAAATTGTTCTCTGATTCATAGTATAAATAATGATGACAATTAAAGTTTTAAACAAAAAAATGCTGTGTTTAGGCTTTTTACTACTTTTGTAGAAAATAGTAAAAGAAATAACCATGGCACAAACGGCATTATCGGCATTAGGAGAATTTGGATTGATCGATCGTCTTACCAAAGCGTTTACCATCGAAAACGCATCAACAAAACTAGGCATTGGCGACGATTGTGCCATTGTTTCGTATGCCGATAAATCGGATATTGTAATTACAACCGATTTGTTGGTTGAAGGCATTCATTTCGACCTTATGTATTGTCCGTTAAAACATTTGGGCTACAAAGCGGTGATGGTCAATTTGTCGGACATTTATGCAATGAATGCAAAACCGAAACAAATAACGGTTTCGATTGCCGTTTCGGCAAAATTTTCGGTCGAGGCACTCGACGATTTGTATAGTGGTATTGCATTGGCATGTAAAAATCATTCGGTCGATCTTATCGGGGGCGACACATCAAGTTCTATTACGGGGATGACCATTTCCATTACAGCTATAGGCGAAGTAAAAAAAGATAAAGCAGTGAAACGAAGCGGTGCTAAACCTAACGATTTGATTTGTATTTCGGGCGATCTGGGTGCTGCGTATATGGGATTGCAAATTCTTGAACGCGAAAAACATGTTTTCACCCAAACAGGATCACAATCGCCAAAACTCGAAGGTTACGATTATGTGCTCGAAAAACAATTGAAACCCGAAGCCCGCAAAGATATTGTAGAGCGATTGGCAAAATATAAAGTACTTCCAACAGCAATGATCGATGTTTCAGACGGACTGTCGTCGGAACTTTTGCATATATGTAAATGTTCGAATGTTGGATGTAAGGTGTATACCGATAAAATTCCGGTTAATGAAGATACGGCAAGGGTGGCAAACGAATTTTCGATCGATACTTTAACGGCGGCATTAAGTGGCGGCGAAGATTATGAACTTTTGTTTACCGTCGATATTGCCGATTTTCATAAAGTTTCGATGATTCCCGATGTTCGTATCATTGGCAATATAACCCAGCAGAGCGAAGGTGCACAACTAATAACCGCTCAAGGCGAAAAAATAGCATTAATAGCACAAGGGTGGAATGGTTTTACCGAATAAGAATGTTTAAAATATTAAGAGGAATCAGTCTCGAGCAAAATACTTTTGCATTCATAATTAATAGATGATGATTATTTCGTAGCATATTACAGGTGACCTATTAAAAATAATATTAAAATAAACACATGAATTGCATATCGAAATATTTGTTTACTTTTATAACATTGAATAAAAAGCAGAAGGGATGTTTATAATAATACTTGTTTCATTTTTTATCGTTTTCTCATATTGCTTATTGCTGTTTATTTTTATAAGCGGTTGGATGAAAACGAATGTTTTTGAAGTACAACAACAGAACCCGGATACAAAATGTTCCATTCTTATTGCTGCTCGAAATGAGGCCGGTAATATTGAAAATATACTTTCCGATCTTGTTCAACAGGAATATCCACGCGAACTTTTCGAGATTATTGTCATTAACGATCATTCCAACGATACTACGGCTAAAATTGTAAGTTTTTTCCAACAAAGTGATGCAATAACACTAATCAATCTAGACGAAGGTAAAAACGGAAAAAAAGATGCATTGTCGGAAGGAATAAGACTATCGAACGCTGAATTACTTTTAACCCTTGATGCCGATTGCCGCATTACCAAACAATGGTTGGCAACAATGGTTGCATTTTATAAGGAAACAAATGCTTCGATAATAATCGGACCGGTTGATTTTCATTATAAAAAAGGAATGTGGAACGCCATTCAGAACCTTGAGTTTTTGAGTCTGGTAGGTACATCGGCTTGTGCCACGAACAATGGACAACCATTTTTGTGCAACGGAGCCAATCTGGCATACAAACGAAAACTCTATTTACAATTTGAAGATCCGTTTTCAAAAGAGCAATCGTCGGGCGACGATGTATTTTTTCTGCATAATGTAAAAAAACTGCCTGATGCTCAAATCCATTTTATTAAACATCCCGATGCTATAGCCCAAACCGATGGAGCAGATTCTTTTCATTCATTTTTCTCGCAACGCATCCGTTGGGCTTCTAAAAGCAAGAAAATCAATGATCCCGAAACATTGGTATTTATTTCAATAATATTGGCAATGAATGTTTTGATGATCTTTCTTCTTATTGCAAGTATTGTAAAATCAGAGATCTGGTTTATTTTCTTTTCTGTTTTAGGCATAAAACTTATTATAGATTATTCTTTTTTTAAACAAATCTTACCTTTCTTCAAAAAAAACTATCTTTTGAAACATATACCACTAACAACCTTTCTTTATTTCATTTACTTTGCATGTATGTTACTTTGTGCATTTATCATTAAACCGCAGTGGAAAGGGCGGTCGGTTAACGTTTAATATATAGGTATGGTATTAAATTATATTTGGATAGCTTTCTTTTTAATTGCAGCAGTGGTTGCAATGATTAAAGTAATTGTATTTGGCGATTACAGCATTTTTCCTACTATGATGAAGAGCGTATTCGATATGTCGAAATCGGGATTCGAAATATCACTTGGTCTTGCAGGTATACTTACCCTTTGGCTAGGAATAATGAAAATTGGCGAAAAAGGTGGTGCCGTATCGATATTTTCAAAAATAACAGCTCCTTTTTTTACCCGTCTATTTCCCGAAATTCCAAGAGACCATCCTTCGTTTGGACATATGACCATGAATTTTACGGCTACCATGCTTGGACTCGAAAATGCTGCAACACCTCTAGGGTTAAAAGCAATGGAATCGTTACAAGATGCTAATCGCAATAAAAAAACAGCTTCCAATGCCCAAATTATGTTTTTGGTTATCAATACCGCAGGGTTTACGTTATTGCCTGTTGGAATAATGATGTACAGGGCTCAGTTTGGTGCCGCCGATCCTTCCGACGTGTTTATTCCCATTTTATTAACCTCTTTAACGGCTTCATTATCGGGAATAATTTTAGTTTCGATTATTCAAAAAATAAATCTATTCGATAAAGTAATCATAGGCTATTTGTCAGCCATAATAGCCATTTGTGCAGGTTTGGTGTGGTATCTTCATGCTAAAACACAAACACAGATATCGCATTTTTCGAGCATAGTGAGCAATATGATTATTTTCAGCATTATAATACTGTTTATTGTTCTTGCATTAATAAAGAAGATTAATATCTACGATTCATTTATCGAAGGAGCTAAAGAAGGTTTTGCAACAGCTATAAAAATAATACCTTATCTGATAGCCATTCTTGTAGGTATAGGTGTGTTTAGAGCTTCGGGAGCAATGGAAGTTTTATTAAAAGGTATTGCTTGGAGTTTTCATATAGTAGGCATAAATCCTGACTTTGTTAATGCTCTACCAACTGCTTTAATGAAGCCATTAAGTGGAAGCGGTTCGCGGGGAATGATGATTGATACAATGAAAACCTATGGTCCCGATGCATTTGTATCGAAACTTTCGTGTATTTTTCAAAGTGCTTGCGATACAACTTTTTATATCGTAGCTTTATATTTTGGTTCTGTAGGCATTAAAAATACCCGTTATGCAATTACTTGCGGGTTGATTGCTGATGGAATCGGCATTATTGCAGCAATTATTATTGCGAAACTCTTTTTCTTATAACGATATGTTTTATAATAGATTCAAACCATTAATAACAATATATATCATATCGATAGATAAGGTGTTTTCAAATCAACTATTGTTAAAGCTGGAAGACGAAACCGATTCTTTGGTATTTCAAGATTATAGTGTTGAAGAGTTTTTTCAAGAAGTACAATCAAATCAAGCCACCGAATCGACTATTCCGATAGTACTGGTCGATTTTGTTCTCAATACAATGGAAAATCATAATGCAAAAGACGGGCTTGAAGTAATGCACGAAATTAAAACGTTGTATCCCGATTGGGAAATCATCATCATGTCCGATTTATCGTCTACCAAAATTAAAGACGATGCAATTCAATCGGGAGCCTTATTTCATGTATTTAAAAACGATAATACCGGAGCACGAATCATCAACAGAATACATCAAATTCAGAACGGATATTATTTAACCTATAAAAAAAAGATGGTAATACTTTCCGTTTGTTTATTGGGAATCTTACTAGTAACATTATTCATATCGCGAAGTATTTTTTATTATATTGATTAATAATATTTGATAAATCAAATATTATTTCTACTTTTATGCCTTGGATAAGTTTGGGAAAGGAATTATTTAAAAAAAATAGAGTATGTCAAACGAACAGCAATTTGAAGATCTTGAAAACGCAAAGAAACAAGCTGAAGACAAGATCAAAGAAATAGAACAAACACTTTTAAAAATGAAGGAAGAAACTTCATTGAAAGTAAAAGAAATAGATGCAGCTTTGGAAAAAGCACGTCAAAACGAAAGTGTTTATGTTCAAGAACCGACTCCACAACCGAAAGAGGAAACTCCACAACCAACACCTTCGTTTGAACCGGTAGTTGAAAAAGTTGTTGAACCCGTTAAAACTACGCCAGCCGAACCGACTAATCAACCTATTGTCGAATCGCCAATTAGCGCTTCAAAAAAACCGGCAGAAAATTTAGAAGGTAAAAAAGAGAAGAAAGACGAAGAAAAAGAAAGAATAGAAAAACTTTTGAAATCGCGTGAAAATGAAAAACAACAAATAGCCGAATTAAAGAAAACACTCAGTAATAGAACAAAGGGCGATAAGCCTGCCGAACCCGGAAATACCGGAATCAAACATACAAATGCAGAAGTATTTATTTATATTATCGACGATAATCCGTTGCAATTAAAAGTACTCCTTGAAAAATTCAAAACAACAAAAAGCTTCAAAACAACAAAAGGCTTTACCAGTGGTGAAGATTGTTTGCAATATATAAAGAAACATAAATACCCTAAAAACAGCATGATAATGGCTGTGGTTGATTACTACCTCGACGAAAAAGGCAATGGCGAAGAGTCGAATACCGGTATTGATGTATTGCACATGTTGAAAGATTTTGATTCCGATATCGAAATTATAGTTCTTTCGGGAAGCGACGATGTTGATATTGCTGCATCGGCTACCCACTTTGGAGCTATTTCGTTTGTTAAAAAAGGCGAAGACGATTTCAAGAAAATTGTAAATAATATTGTGTGGGCTATTCATGAAAAAGCTAAGATTCGCAAAAAAGCCGAAACACAAAACATGATTAAGAATTTATCGATAGGTATTGGTGTATTTACCTTACTATCGTTCGGAATTTATTTCTTATATCTCTATTTAGACAGTAAAAAATAAAACCGTAAAAAAGCACAATACTGAAAAACCCATAAACATTATGGGTTTTTTTTTTAAAATAAAAACCGAATGACGCCGTTATTAAAAATCATTCAAGCAACAAAACATGATTAGACTTAAAAACATTCATAAAACATATACTACCGGACAAAATAAACTTCATGTTTTAAAAGGAATAGATGTATCGATAGGGAAAGGCGAGTTTGTTTCAATAATGGGTTCTTCAGGTTCGGGTAAATCGACCTTATTAAATATTCTTGGTATATTAGATAATTATGACGATGGCGAATACCTTTTAGATAATACCCTTGTAAAAGGTCTGTCGGAAAAAAAATCGGCTCATTTCCGCAATAATCTCATTGGATTTGTTTTTCAACAATTCAACCTTATTGCTTATAAAAATGCAATGGAAAATGTTGCGTTACCTCTTTTTTATCAAGGAGTAAATAGAAAAAAACGAAACGCATTGGCTCTTGAATATCTCGATATGGTTGGGCTGAAACCTTGGGCCGAACATATGCCTAATGAAATGTCGGGCGGACAAAAACAGAGGGTTGCTATAGCACGTTCACTGATTACCAAACCAAAGATTATTCTTGCCGACGAACCCACCGGGGCACTCGATTCGATAACCTCGTTGGAAATAATGGAAATATTTAAAACGGTAAACGATCAAGGTATGACCTTGTTGATAGTTACCCACGAACACGATATTGCCGATTTAACACATAAGAAAATAGTTTTAAAAGACGGTTTAATCGATCAAATTGTTATTAATCAACCTCAGATACAACTCAATTAGAAATGTTTTCGCTCGAAGTCTTTCAAGAAATTATTATATCAATTCGACAAAATAAACTTCGAAGTTTTCTTACGTGTTTTAGTGTGGCATGGGGTATTTTTATGTTGATCGTTCTTCTAGGCAGTGGCAACGGATTGCAAAACGGCATGACATCGTCGTTCAAAGATGCAATGGTAAATAGTCTTTGGATGAGTTCCGATGTCACCAGCATAGACTTTAACGGCATAAAAAAAGGACGCCGTATAGAACTTAAAAACGAAGATCAAGCTGCCATTTCACAATTAACAAAACAGATTGACTTAAGCTCAACCCGCTATACCATCCCGGTAAGTACAACCATTGCTTATAAAGCAAAATATGGCAATTATGAAGTTAGAACGGTTATGCCTGTTTACCGTGAGATTGAACTGATAAAAATGATCGATGGTCGGTTTCTTAACGATAGAGATCAATCGGAATTTCGAAAATGCGGAGTAATAAGTACCGATATCCGCGATTACTATTTCCCAAAAGAAAACCCCATTGGAAAGTATATTAAGATAAATAATATAGCATTTCAAGTTGTAGGGGTTTTTGAAGATAAAGACAATTGGGACAACAACCGCTGTGTTTACATCCCCATTTCAACCGCTCAACAAATATTCAGTGCCGGACATAATGTTTCGTTGCTCGCCGTGACTTTGAAAGATATTACTGTTGAACAAAGCAAAGACATTGTTATTAAATCAAAAGCATTGCTTGCCAAACGTCATTCGTTCGATCCTAACGATCCGCGGGCTGTCAATATCAATAATAATTATGAAAACATGAACCGCAGCGTTCAAATGATACACGCCATCGATTTGTTTGTATGGTTTATCGGTATAGGAACCATTATTGCCGGCATTGTAGGGATTAGCAATATTATGCTTATATCGGTTAAAGAACGAACGCAGGAAATAGGAGTTAGAAAAGCTCTTGGAGCCAGACCCTGGTCTATAATTAGTATGGTTCTGCAAGAATCGATAATACTAACAACAATGGCAGGATACATCGGGTTGGTTTTAGGTGTGGGCTTACTCGAAATAGTGAATAAAAATATTCCCGAGAATAAAGCATTTATTAATCCTTCGGCCGATATTGGTGTTGCGGTGTGGGCAACCGTAATATTAATAGTTGCAGGAGCTTTAGCAGGCTTTTTCCCAGCACGGCAAGCAGCCATGATAAAACCCATAGAAGCACTTCGATACGAATAAACCATGATACTATTCGATAAAGACAGTTGGCAGGAAATAATGAGCGTTCTCACAAAAAACAAATTGAGAACATTCCTAACTGCATTTGGTGTGATCTGGGGTGTATTTATGTTAATTGTGATGCTGGGAGCCGGTAATGGATTAAGTAATGGAATGAATAAAATTACTGAAAATCTTACAACAAATAGTCTGGAAATAGAACCCGGAAAAACAACCCGTGCATACAAAGGCTTTAACCGCGACCGCCAGGTAAAGCTCTATAACGAAGATATCGACATTCTAAAAAAACAAATTCCTCAAATAACACATGTGGCTGGTGGTGTTTATGTCAACCAAAGTATTGTTACAAGAAATGCCTTAACTGGAGCTTTTGGAGTAACAGGAATGTCGGACGAGTTTCAATATATCGATAGATTCAAATACGATTATGGCCGTTTCTTAAACTATACCGAAACAAAGGATTTTGCAAAAGTAGCAGTGATTGGTCACCACGTGTACGAGCAACTCTTTAAAGAAGGTGGTGACCCAACGGGCAAATACATTAAAATAAACGGTATCTTTTTTATGATTATCGGTCAATTTACGTCAACCCACGATGGCGGTTGGGCCGATTGGCAAAATAATTCTATTTTTATTCCCCATACAACGGCCCAACGTACATTCCAATTTGGAAACCAATTGTTCTTTATGGAAATAGCAGCCGATAATTCCATAAGAATAACCGATTTGATTCCAAAAATACGAATGGTTATTTCGTCTATTCATAAAGTAGACCCCGACGATAAAGAAGCATATAAGATAAACGATTATTCGAGTTTCTTTAAACAAATGAGCAATGTAATGCTTGGAATTTCAATTCTAATTTGGATTGTAGGAACATTTACCCTTATTGCCGGGATTATCGGTATCAGCAATATTATGCTTATTGTAGTAAAAGAAAGGACAAAAGAAATAGGCATAAAGAGGGCTTTGGGAGCAACACCACAAAGTATTATTTCGCAGATACTTTTAGAATCGGCTTTTCTTACAACAATGTCTGGCTATATTGGATTTCTATTAGCAATCGGTCTTTTGGAGCTGGCCAATAAAGCTACCGAAAGTGCACATATTCCTATTTTCCGAGATCCTCATGTGAGCTTCGGTATAGCAATAACTTGTATTACGATACTCATTATTGGAGGCATTTTAGCTGGTCTCATTCCTGCCCGTCGTGCCATTTCAATAAAACCCATAGATGCAATAAGAGAATAAAGATAAAAACCTTTAAAATTAATACAAATGAAAAAAGTACTTAAATCGATTGTTGGAATCTTGATTGCCGGAAGTGTAATCTGGACTTTTTGGTTCTTATACAAGAAATCGCAGAAGGCTCCCGAGATATTTCAAGTTGTTCAAGCTCAAAAGCGAACTATTATTAAGAAAACCATTGCCACGGGAACGGTCGTTCCTAAAAACGAAACGGAAATACGTCCGCGTGTTTCGGGAATTATTGATGAACTGTATGTTATTGCAGGTCAAACAATCCGTAAAGGCGATAAGATTGCTAAAATTAGGATTGTTCCTAACATGGGCGATTTGAATGCTGCCGAAACACGAGTTAAACAAGCTGAAATAGCTTTTAGTAATGCTAAAATCGACTACGACCGTCAAAAAGAACTGTTGCAAAAAGGTGTTTCGGCAAAGGCCGATTTCCAAAAATACGAACTTGCCTATAATCAAGCTAAACAAGAACTCGATGCTTCGAAAAATAATCTTTCGATTGTGCGCGATGGAATCAATAAAGAATCGGCATTGGCATCGAATACCATAGTTTGTTCAACCATTGAAGGTATGGTGCTCGATGTTCCGGTAAAAGTAGGTTTTTCGGTTATTGAAACCAATGCATTTAATGCCGGAACAACAATTGCTACTGTTGCCGATATGAGTTCTATAGAATTTCGCGGTAAAGCAGACGAAACGGAAGTTGGGAAAATAAAAATAGGTATGCCCTTATTATTAACCGTTGGTGCTATTGACGGCGTAACTTTCGATGCTGTTCTTTCTTATATTTCGCCCAAAGGAGTGTTAGAAAACGGAGCTATTCAATTCGAAATAAAAGCTAACGTTAAACTTCGCAGCGATAATTTTATTCGTGCCGGCTATAGTGCCAATGCCGATATTGTACTCGATAAAAAAGACAGCGTTCTTTCTATAGAAGAGAAAAATGTTATTTTCGAAAATCAAAAGACATTTGTCGAAGTTAGAATCGATTCTACAAACTTTAAGAAAATTCCGGTTACCATTGGCATTTCCGATGGCATTTACACACAAGTATTGACCGGATTAACAAATAAAGACAAGGTGAAGGTGCAGAAATAAATGGTGAATGGCTGTTCAATTCATAATTCAACTAAGATATTGTTAGTTCCTGTCTTTTATAAATTATCATTATTGTAATACCTAAGTTAATAAAAACCATAATGGTTGTTTATTAATAATTGTTAGTGAAGCATTGCTCTTTTCTCTTTTTATTTCTTTTATTTTTCATACTTTTGTAAGATTTTAAACGAAAAAATAAAAGACGGAAAGAAGATGAAGGTTTTTAAATTTGGAGGTACCTCCGTGGGTAATCCGGAGAGAATAAAGAATGTTTCGAAGTTAGTCTCGAACGATGAGCCTAAAATTATTGTATTATCAGCCATGTCGGGCACAACAAACAATCTGGTTGAAATAGCCGATTATTATTCAAAGAAAAATAGTGCAGCGGCATACGACCGTATCACCGAGTTGGAAAACAAATACAAAAAAGTGATCGACGAACTTTACACTACTAAAGAATACAAAGATAAAGCACTAGAATATAGCAAAAAACAATTTTCACATCTTCGTTCATTTGGAGGGAAAGATTTTACAACCGTTCAAGAAAAAGAAGTTCTTGCACAAGGCGAATTACTTTCAACACATTTATTTACCTATTTAAATCACGAATTAGGAATCGACACCATTCTGCTTCCAGCATTGGATTATATGAAAGTAGACGATCTGGGCGAACCTATTCTTCAATTAATAGAAAAAGATCTTACTAAGATGCTGGCCGTGTATCCGGGTAAAAAGTTATTTGTTACCCAAGGTTTTATCTGCCGTAATCCTAAAGGTCAAATCGATAATCTTAAACGTGGAGGAAGCGACTATTCGGCAACATTGATAGGAGCTGCAATTGAATCGGAAGAAGTTCAGATATGGACCGATATCGATGGGGTACATAATAACGATCCCCGCATTGTTCAACATACATTCCCCATAGCTCAGATGTCGTTTGACGAAGCTGCCGAACTGGCATATTTCGGAGCAAAAATACTTCATCCGGCAACAGTTCTACCTGCAAAACTAAAAAACATACCGGTATTGTTGAAAAACACCTTGGATCCTAAAGCTCCGGGTACAATCATTTCGAACGAGGTAATTGGTACAGGAATAAAAGCTATTGCTGCAAAAGATAATATTACGGTTGTAAATATTAAATCAAGCCGTATGTTGATGGCTTACGGTTTCCTCCGCAAGGTGTTTGAAGTGTTCGAAAACTACCGAACTCCTATCGATATGATCACTACTTCTGAAGTTGCACTTTCCATATCGGTCGACAATAATAAATATATCAGCGAAATACTGGGCGAACTTCGCGAATTAGGAACGGTTACTGTTACCGAACATCAAACAATTGTGTGTATTGTAGGAAATATGAGTATTGAACATCAAGGCTATGCTTCTGATATTCTTAATGCACTCAAAGAAATTCCCGTCAGTATGATTTCATTTGGTGGAAGCCCTTATAACATCTCGCTTTTGATTGAATCGAAAGACAAAAACAAAGCACTCAATTTACTTAACGACAATTTATTCACTTCAAATAAACAATAGAATGAGCTCTTCAAAAATAGACTTTAAAGTAGCCAACCTATCGCTTGCCGATTGGGGACGCAAAGAATTGGATTTAGCTGAAATCGAAATGCCGGGTTTAATGGCACTTCGTACAGAATATAAAGGACAAAAGCCTTTGGCAGGTGCTAAGATCATGGGTTCTCTCCATATGACCGTTCAAACGGCTATATTAATCGAAACTCTCGTAGAACTGGGTGCTGATGTTCGTTGGGTATCGTGTAATATCTTCTCAACACAAGATCATGCTGCATCGGCAGTTGTTGTAGGAAAACAAGGAACAATAGATAATCCGCAAGGAACGCCCGTGTATGCTTGGAAAGGCGAAAACTTAGAAGAATATTGGTGGTGTACCGAACAAGCCCTTACATGGCCTGACGGTTCGGGTCCAAACTTAATTCTTGACGACGGAGGCGATGCCACCATGCTTATTATTAAAGGAGCTCAATTTGAAGCTGCAGGTAAGGTTCCCGATTTTAATCCTGCTACCGATTCGGAAGAATGGGGTGTTTTTCTTGCTCTTTGTAAAAAGGTAATGGCTCAGGATCCTCAATGCTGGACTAAAAAACGTGCAGTTATTAAAGGCGTATCAGAAGAAACAACAACAGGTGTTCACCGTTTATATCAAATGGCTGAACAAGGCTTATTGCCCTTCCCTGCCATTAACGTTAACGACTCTGTAACAAAATCAAAATTTGATAATCTATACGGTTGCCGTCACTCTTTGACCGATGGCATTATGCGTGCTTCCGATGTAATGCTTGCCGGTAAGGTGGCTGTTATATGCGGTTACGGTGATGTTGGCAAAGGCTGTGCACAATCGTTAAAAGGTCAGGGTGCTCGTGTTATAATTACAGAAATCGATCCTATCTGCGCACTTCAAGCTGCTATGGAAGGCTATCAGGTATTAACGGTTGAAGATACGCTGGCCTATGCCGATATTTATGTTACCACAACAGGAAATAGAGATATCATTACTGCGTCTCATATGAGCAAAATGAAAGATATGGCTATTGTAGGAAACATCGGTCATTTCGATAACGAAATTCAAATGGCTGAACTTTCAAAACTTCCGGGAATTAAAAGAATCAACATCAAACCACAATACGATAAATGGACATTTGCTGATGGTCATAGCGTATTGATTCTAGCTGAAGGACGTTTATTAAATCTTGGATGTGCAACAGGTCATCCAAGTTTTGTGATGTCGGCATCGTTCACCAATCAAGTTTTGGCTCAAATAGAATTGCATTTACGCAATAGTCAGTACGAGAATAAAGTGTATACTCTTCCAAAATACCTTGATGAAAAAGTTGCACGTCTTCACCTCGACAAATTAGGTGTGAAGCTTACAAAACTAACGCAATCGCAAGCCGATTATTTAGATGTTCCGGTTGATGGACCTTATAAGGCAAATCATTATAGATATTAATTTTTAGTGTAAATAAAAGGCTGCCTGTAAACGGGCAGCCTTTTGTATTTAGAACAGTTTTATATTTATTTCTTACACCCGTATTTCATACGGGGTTATTCATATTAAACCACTGAGAAAATTCATGAATTTTCTCTACTGTTCATTTCGATTATTTAATATCAATTAATTTTACCGGTTGAGGTTTTGCTTCTTCCTTTTTAGGTAACACAACCGTTAAAATGCCATTAACATATGTTGCAGAAATGGCTTGAGTATCAACTTTACCTTGTGGCAATGTTAATGAACGCGAAAAGCTTTGATAAGAATACTCTTTTCTTGAATACGTTCCTTTTTCTGCCGATTCTTCTTTTTCGTCTTTCTTTTCCGACGAAACGGTCAACACATCTTCTTCAACACTAACTTTGAAATCGTCTTTTGCAAAACCCGGTGCTGCAAGCGTAATTTCATATTCACTTTCTGTTTCTTTAATATTCAACAACGGTGTATTGTGATTACGCACTATCGGTTGATAACATTGATCACCCCAGAAATCATTGAAGATTGATCTTAAAACAGGTGATGCACCTTGATAAAATTTTAATGCTTCCATGGCTTTTACCTCCATTTTTATTTTTAGTTAAACAATTAATTACGAAAACGACTAATCAAACGACATTCCATTGTTTATTTACAAGTCAAAGTGGCATAAAAGGGATGTTAACTATGTCATTATGACTTATGTATGGTCTAATTAATGAAAAAACGTCAGTGAACGTATATTCCATTTATACATTATCATCGTAAATCGAAGATTACCCCTGATAGCAATTTAAACACCGTCAAGGTTAATGATCGTAGTAAATATATTTTTGAATAAATACAAAATTTCTTACCTTTCCTCACTATTTGTAATGAATTTAAAAATGGTTCAACCACATATCTCGATTGTAACACCTGTTTATGGTTGCAAAACATGCCTTGCAGAATTATATTTACGGTTAAAAGCTTCGATTGAGGAAATCACTCATAACTTTGAAATTATACTGGTAAACGATGGCAGTCCAGATGGAGCATGGGAAACTATTGAAGAATTAGCCCAAAAAGATAAACGTGTTAAAGGAATTGATCTTTCGCGCAATTTCGGACAACATTACGCTATTAATGCAGGCTTGGAAAAATGTCAAGGCGAATGGGTTGTTGTAATGGATTGCGACCTTCAAGATCAACCGGAAGAGATAGTAAAACTATACACAAAAGCACTTCACGGTTTTGATGTTGTTTTGGCACGTCGGCAAATGCGTCATGATTCGTTTATGAAAATCGCATTATCAAAATTTTTTTATAAGATTTTAGGATATCTAACCGATACCCAACAAGACAGCAGTATTGCAAATTTTGGCATCTACCATAAAAAAGTTATCAAAACGATTTGTTCAATGGGCGATAGCATGCGTTATTTTCCAACTATGGTTCGATGGGTAGGCTTTAAACAAACATCAATACCAATAGAACATGCTTCGAGAACTGAAGGGAAATCGGCTTATAATTTCAGTAGACTTTTTAAATTAGGACTTGACGTTGTTATTTCATTTTCGTATAAACCGCTTTTATTAACTGTAAAACTGGGACTCATAATCTCGCTTATTGCCTTTTTGATGACCTGCTTATTTTTCTTGAAGTTTTTACATGGCGATATTGTCGTAATGGGGTGGACAACGCTCGTTTTATCAATATGGTTGCTTTCTGGTGTTATCATATTCATTATTGGTATTGTTGGATTATACATAGGAAAAACATTTGAAAATGTTAAACAACGTCCTCGTTTTATCATAAAAACAGAATTAAATTGTAATGAATCCAATTGAAGCTTTTAAACTATTAGACTGGGACTCCAATTTCTTTGGATTTAAAGTTGCAACAATTTCAGCACCATTTCTAAATAAAGAAGAGATAGCTGATGTCTGTAATACAATGAAAAAAGAAACGATACATTTGAGTTATTGGAAAACACCAAATGAAATAACTGAATTTCCTGATCAATTAAATGTTAACTTAGCTGATATTGCCTGCATATATTCTATCGTATTACCGTTAAAAACAGTAAAAATAGATAAACACATTGCCTTATACAGCGATGATATTGTTTCGAACGAATTGGAATCTATTGCAATTCAATGTGGCGTTCATTCAAGGTTTAAAACAGATAAACGGTTTGCCAAAGGTTCGTACGAAAGAATGTATAAAACATGGATAGAAAAATCGGTTAATCGTCTGCTTGCCGACGACATCATTATTTATAAAAAAGAAGATAAAATAGCCGGAATCGTTACGGTATATGTTAAAAATAATATAGGTTTTATTGGGTTATTCGGAATAGACGAATCGATGCGTGGAATCGGTATTGGAAAACAATTACTGAATGCAGCAATTGCCTATTTTATTGATAAAAAATGTGACCGTGCTCAAGTAATAACACAAAACGATAATAAGGCAGCCTGCAGTATTTACGAAAAATGCGGTTTCTCAATTAAACAAAAGAGCTATTGTTATCATATTTGGATGTAAAAAAATGAAACTATGATTCCTTTTAATAAACCATATTTAACAGGCAATGAACTAGGTTATATTGCTGAAGCTGTTGGAAAATACGGACACATTTCAGGAAATGGTACGTTTACAAAGAAATGCCAGTTGTATTTTGAAGAGCGGTGGAATTTCAAAAAGTGTTTACTCACCACTTCTTGCACCGATGCTTTGGAAATGTGTGCCCTTTTACTCGACATTAAACCAGGCGATGAAGTTATCATGCCATCGTTTACTTTCGTATCAACGGCATTAGCATTTGTACGTCAGGGAGCCTTGATCCGCTTTGTCGATAGCCGAATAGATCGTCCCGGAATGAATGAGTCGTTGATCGAAACTCTTATTACATCCAAAACAAAAGCAATTGTTGTTGTTCATTATGCCGGTGTGGCTTGCGACATGGATTTGATTATGGATATAGCCAATAGGCATAAACTATTTGTTGTTGAAGATGCTGCTCAAGCTATCGATTCTTATTACAAGGGTAAACAGTTGGGTTCGATCGGTCATCTTGGTTGTTTTTCATTTCATGAAACAAAAAACATTCAATGTGGTGAAGGTGGAATGTTATGTATAAACGACGAAAGGTTTATTCGCCGTGCTGAGATACTTTGGGAAAAAGGAACGAATCGTGCTGAATTTTTCCGTGGAGAAATTAATAAATACGGTTGGGTTGATACCGGATCTTCTTTTCTTCCTTCCGATGTACTTGCTGCATTTCTTTATGCACAGCTGGAGTCGTTGGAAAAAATTCAAAGTCGACGGAAAGAAATTTGGGATTTGTATAATGCAGGTATTCAACAGACCGATTCTTTACGGTTACCAATACTTCCCGATTACGCTACAAATAATAGTCATATGTTTTATCTCATTTGTTCGTCATTAGAAGCTCGTACATTATTGATTTCCCGGTTAAAACAAAAAAATTACAGTGCTGTTTTCCATTATCAAAGTCTTCATATGAGCGAATTTTATAAAGATAAACACGATAATAGGACATTGCCATTATCTGATTTATATACCGATTGTTTGGTTCGTTTACCGTTATTTTTTGAATTGGAAAACACTTCTATTCAGGAAATAATAACTATTTGTAATTCGTAACGAATGTTTGAAAAAGCAAAATACATTTTTCGACCTTCAAATGCTTTTCTCTTTTTTGGAATTGCTTTCGTCTTTCAACTTTTCTATTTAATAACATTTAAAACGTTCGATTCTCCCGATACCAAAGGTCTTTATTTTTTAAAAGGCGATGGCTATCAATATGTGGAATATTGCGAGAATTTATATAAATACGGAACTTATTTTGAGGGTAAAAATGGTATACCCAGTTCGTACACGAGCCGTATGCCGGGAATGAGTATCTTATATCTTCCTATACGATTACTCTTTAACCAAAATACAACATTAAATCTGGTTGTGTTATTTCAAGCATTATTTGCTGCTTTAGCAAGTTATTTCATTGCTTTAATAGCATTGAAATCGTTTAAATCGAATTCAGCATTCTATCTTAGTTTTATTCTGTATGCAACCTGTACGATTATTGCCAATTTTAATCATCGACTTTATAGCGAAAGCCAAGCATTATCGACAATTGTATTTGCCTATTATTTCTTTTTCAATTATTTAGAGAAGAAACAAATATGGTATTTATTGTTAAGTTCATTATGTCTAATCTGGTGTGTGTTTCTCCGTCCTTTTGTTGCCCCCTTTATTGTAATAGCAACACTATATCTGTTTTATCTTCTTATAAAAAGAATTATAACTCTTAAACATGTTTTGATATTCATACTGCCAGTTTTTATTTGTTTCGGCACATGGACTTATAGAAACTATCATCTTACAAAATTATTTATACCGCTTCAAACAGGGTGGGAAGGATCAAAATCGACCCAATCGTTGGAAAATTTCATTGAAACATTTGGATTAGGTTGGATATGGTGGGATCCAACTTCAGAACATACCTGGTTTATGGACGATCAAACTATATCATTTTTTCGTACGAAAAGACCTGACGACAGTATTTTTGATAACTGGTATTCGAAACATATCTTTTCTAAAGAATTAACTATTGATACTCTAAAAAAGGCAAGATTTTATTATTGGCAAAGTAATAACGATTCATTATCGCTCAATGAAAGGGATTACTATACTGAAGAATCTTCCAAAATCTTAGATCGCTTTGTTTTAAATCAACAAGAAACCCATCCTTTTCTCTATTATTTCGGCTATAGAATTAAGTTACTGCAAAAACATTTAAATCACCGTCTCGGAGCGGGTGTTTTTTCTTATAAATATCCGTTAAATGTTGTAATTACCTTTTTAGATGCCATAGCAAATTCATTTATATTTACGTTTGGTTTCATATCACTTTTATTGCTTTTATTCATTAAAAAGTACAGAACCGTTGAAATGGTTTCGATTATTTTGTTTCCAACGTTTATTCTCGTTTTTTTTAGTTTCTACTTAAGGAATGATGAAAGTCGGTTTATTACGATGGCTGTTCCGTTCTTACTCTTATGCGGCGTTCAAGGATTTGAATATATTTGTTCTTTAAGATATAAATATATATACTTGAGCTTGATCGGTCTTTATTTATTATATTCCGGAATATTTGCAGTTACTCACTTTATTCGTTGGTAAAGCAAATGATAAGTCTGTGTTTTAAAGAATATTTATTGTTACTTTGTACAATACTTCTTGTATTTACAACGGGCAACATTGTTTTGTCTTTCCATTCGAAAATAGAATCTCTGTTTTTTCGATTATTTATGACGTATATACTCGGATTTTCGAGTCTTATTCTAATTTATTCTGTTCTACAATCAAAGGGAAGAACAGCTCTTGTTTTAACCATTCCAATTATTCTTTACATTGGATTATATGTAAAACCATACCGTACCAAATTCAGCATTTCCTTCGATTGTATTACTAAAGATTTGCTTTGGTCCATTGTTTTTTGTTCGTTGCTATTTTTATTCCAAGCACATTTTTATTTCGATTTTACAAATCATTTTTTCAAACCAATAAATAGAGATTACTTTTTTTATGCTTCGGTTAGCGATTCTTTAAAAAACCTTGGTATCGAAAACTTTTTCTTAACAATGAATTACTTCTTTCCTAAAAACGTAGGTTTATTACCATACCATTATCCTGAGTTATGGTTTACAGCTTTACTTTCTAAATTGTTTAATAATCCTTCCGTAAGCTGCTATGTTTTATTGACTTCTACAATGTTGTATGGTACATTATTATTCGGCATTTCGAGTCTGTTTGAAAAGAAACTATCGAACCCTATTGTTCTATTTATTCTATCGTTTTTACTGCTTGGTATTTCAGGGTTATTTTTCCAATCATATCTTAACTATTCATTAATCAGCGAATCGTGGTGGCATTCTTTTGTTTCTGTAATCGGATACTCGGGTACGAAGTTCTGTTATGCTTATATCTTTGCATTATTAGGAATAATTCTCTTTTCTAAAAAGAATGTTTTTATCGGACTTCTGATTCTTTCTTTAACTCCTTTTTATTCTGTAGGACTTTTACCGGGTATTTGGGGTGGAATAGGCTTATTAGTTGTATGCAACATCGTTTATAAAAAACTATTCAAGCTCAATAAAACTGAAATACGTATCCTTTTCCTTTTTCTTGTTTACGAAATAGTGGGATTTTATATCTTTTACAAGCTATTCGGTGTATCGTATACCGATAATTATGCATCAAAACATATCACTTCGGTTGTTAGTATCAATCAGCGTATATCTTTTCCAACTATCAAACATCTTTTGGGTAATATTGTTGTTTATTTTACAAAAGTATCGATTTTTTATATTCCTTATTTTATACTGCTTTTACTCTTAGGATCATGGAATCGTATTTCGTGGTTTTTCTTATGCATCGTTCTTTTATGCGGGGCGGTTACTTCAACAGTAACCCATGGATTAACCGATTCAATGCAATTTTCATCAAATGTCGGAATCCTTTTTATTGTTGTAATTATTTACGATTTTTCGCACTCGTGCAATACGTTTCTGGAAAGCAAATCGATTGTCAAAGGGTCTTTAATCGCGTTAGCCTTTTGTCTTTTTTTATATTCGTTTTTCAATACTGTAACAAATAAATTACAATATTCGATACCGCAAGACGATAAAGGGTTTGTTTTAAAAGTGGCTCATAGTATCGTCAACAGCACGATGCCAATTGTAGTTTTTTACAACCGCGATTATTATCAAAACAGAATAAGCATCAGAGATGTCAATTCGGTTTTCGACAAAGATCTGATTACAATACATCAACTTAAAAATATTCCATTAGTAACTCCTGTGGCTAATAGTGAACTTTACACCAAAATGAATTATATGGATTATGCCGATACATTTTATTATTCCCAATTAACCCCTCTAAACGTTTGGCGTTCACAAAATCCGAAACACAACTTACAAAACTTCATCAGTCGGTTTAATTTGAAGTACTTTTACTTTATGCCGGGTGTTGAAATTCCTTCTTACATCCAGAATAATATAAAAGAGCAATTTGTTTCGCCTTTATCGAAAAGCTCTTTTATTATTATAAAATAAAGAGTCGGTTGGAATAATCTAGTTAATGTCTCTAATTATACCCTTTTGTGAAGAAAATCACAATATACGTCCAAACTTTTTTACGGAAATTATAAAACTACACCAGTATTAATAGTGAGATATCTTAAATGATTCGCATAACTTAACAGTATTTACTACATTAAATACTATATATAATAATATTGCATTTCGTTCG
>Ga0265338_10003482_pt1 | contig 22121 bp, 23 predicted proteins | sample 42126metaG_FD_193579 | JGI IMG/M metagenome (GOLD analysis project Ga0265338, IMG submission 193579) | Rhizosphere microbial communities from Carex aquatilis grown in University of Washington, Seatle, WA, United States - 4-21-26 metaG | ecosystem: Host-associated > Plants > Roots > Rhizosphere... | reverse complement strand
TGAGCACAAAGGCACACAAAGAGAATATTTATGATACTATATATATAAAGGAATAAAAGGAAGAATATCGGTTGATTTTTTTTAACCACAAAAGAACACGAAGGTTGAGCACAAAGGCACACAAAGAGAATATTTATGATACTATATATATAAAGGAATAAAAGTAGAAAATCGGTTGATTTTTTTTTACCACAAAGGACCACGAAGGTTTAGCACAAAGGCACACAAAGAGAATATTTATGATACTATATATATAAAGGAATAAAAGGAAGAATATCGGTTGATTTTTTTTAACCACAAAGGAACACGAAGGTTGAGCACAAAGGCACTCAAAGAGAATAGATATTTAAGAAGGTACAAAACAATGTAAAAAAGAGCATCAATACGGATACGGGATCAAGAAAAGCATTCCGGCTGTATACAAAATTCAAAGAAAAGCGATAATCGCTCTGTTCAACACAATGTGATTATCGCAAAGCAAATCAATCAATATTATGTAATGTAACATTAGTAATTTTAATTTAAAAAATTTAATTATGCCACTAAAAGAAAACAGTCATTCAACAAATTTGACTAATTTGAATAAACTAATAACGATCATTATTAGTTTTGGATTAAAGTATGCACCGAAAATGTTTAGTATAACAATTGCGGAATTGCAAAAACTACCTGAAATAGTAAAGGCTGCCTTGATTAATTACGACCAAACAGAAGTAGCCTACCATAAAGCAATTGCTATTCGTAGTGCATCGTATCAGGCAATCAATCTCTTGATAACAAAAGCAATCTGTTCGCTACGAGCTTCCGAAACATCAAACGAAGTGAAAGAAAATGCTAAAGCTTTGGTTCGTAAATTCAGAGGTTCATCTTTAAACCGTAAAACAAAAGCAGCTCAACCTACGACTCAAACGACTCCCGCTACAGCTGTTGTTGTAACTTCTACTCCCGAATTAAATGTACAAAGAGGTTTCGATGATCAATTAAAAAACATCAATCAATTTATACTTTTACTCAAAAGTATTACTGAATACAATCCTGCCGAAGCCGATATCACAACTGCTTCATTAACCGCCATGTATAACGATCTAATGACAAAGAATGATGCTGTAATTGCTGCTACTGTTGCTTTTAACACTGCAAAGATACAACAATACAATATCTGCGATAAACCTAATACCGGTATGGTCGATATTGCCCTTGCTGTTAAAGATTACATTAAATCGGTATATGGTGCTTCGAGCAAAGAATATCGAGAAGTTTCGTCACTTATGTTTAAACGCTTTAAATAAACGTTGTATACATGATTGATGCTTTATCGTAAACTGCAGTTTTATATTTCGAAACTGCAGTTTTTTTAGTTTACCTTTAAATCGGTTAACTGATGTTCGAACAAATATTTTAAAATCTATTTATTGATAATTTTATACTTCAAACGTGTTTTATATGCTTCTCATTTCTACAACAATTCGATACGGCGTTATATGAACTCCTCGAAACGTTATATTAGGACTCAGCATTGATGATATAGAAAAAAAAATGGTATATGAAGCTTTAGAATTTGTATATGAACACCTGGCGGCGTTATATGAACGGTTTAAATTGTTATATAAGGACTCAGCATCGCTGATATAGAGAAAAATTTGTTATATGAAGTTTTGGAATTTGTATTTGAACACCCAGCGAAGTTATATGAACAGTTTGAATTGTTATATAAAGACTCAGCATCGCTGATATAGAGAAAAATTTGTTATATGAAGCTTTGGAATTTGTATTTGAACACCCGGCGGCGTTATATGAAAAGTTTTAATTGTTATATAAGCACTCAGCATCGCTGATATAGAAAAAACTAAAAAGTAATAACTAAAAGCTAAAAAAACGCCCTCCCGGCATTGTATACCTCAGCTTGTAACGTTTATTCTAATCGTGTAACTTTCATTCACAAAGCAAAATATTTATCCAAAAAAACATTTCAAACCGTATTTTTCGTATTTTTATATTCCAAATAAAAAGAAAATGGCAATCAAAGAAACCATACCCGGTGTTTATGTAACAGAAACAAACGCCTTTCCCCAATCGATAGTTGCAGTAGCAACATCAATACCTGTTTTTATTGGCTATACCGAAAAAGCTGACAACAATGGATCATCGCTCATAGGTAAACCTTTAGGTATAACATCCCTATCCGATTACGAAACCTATTTCGGAACTGCATTTCACGCAATGTTTACCGTTGTTGATGCCTCACCCGAGAATACTGACGATATCTTTTCCATTAATAACAAATCAAAGCATCTCGTATTAAATAAGAACAATACCTTCTACCTTTATAATAGCATCCGTTTGTTTTATGCCAATGGTGGTGCCAACTGTTATATTCTTTCGATAGGTACCTACGGCAATAAACCCGATGGCATGCCTATTGACATAGACGATTTTATAGGTTCGGACTCTAAACCCGGTGTTTTCGGTACTTTACAATCCATTTCCGATGTCGGTCTTGTAGTTGCTCCCGATGCCATTGCATGCGGCGAGGCTTCGTATACGTTCTATTGCAAGATTCTTGATCATTGTGCCGCTATGGGCAACCGCTTTGCAATTTTCGATATTGTAGAACCATTGACCGACAATGATGCTTCGAACAATATCGTTACGTTTAGAAATGCTATCGGCACGTCAAATCTAAACCTTGGGGCAGCATATTATCCATGGTTACATACAAACGTTGTGCAGACATCGGAAATGGGTCTTGCAAACTTTGATCGTTCGGTCGATATGGAATCGCTCCTCCCCGCTTCTGATACTGCTGCTATTGCTGCTATTCGTGACTTTAAACAACTGACTCATGCTTCGTCAAGCGATTTGGAAGACCTCCATCATAAACTCTTATCGTTGAGCGATAGTTATATCGAAATTATGGAAGCTCTGTTTTCGGCTCTCAATAAACTACCGCCCAGTGCTGCTATTGCCGGAGTTTATGCCTCGATCGATAACGGCATGGGCGTGTGGCATGCTCCTGCAAACGTTGCTTTATCGATGGTTTATGCTCCCAGCCGTACTATTTCGCCCGGTCAGCAGGTGGCATATTCTATAGATGGCAAAGCCGGTAAATCGATTAACATCATCAGACAGTTTCCCGGTATCGGTACCCTTATTTGGGGAGCCCGCACCCTTGATGGTAATAGCGAAGATTTTCGTTACATTAACATCCGACGTACGCTTTTAATGATAGAGCAATCGTTACGAACGGCTTTCCGTTCTTTTGTGTTTGCCCCTAATGATGTAAACACTTGGACTGCCATCAACAATATGACCGAATCCTTTCTTATCAATCTTTGGAAGCAAGGAGCGTTGGCCGGCAATTCACCGTCAAAAGCATTTGCCGTTGCAATAGGTGTGGGTGCAACTATGACCCCTGATGATGTTCTTAATGGTCTGATGATCTTATCGGTTTCGGTTGCCGTTGAACATCCGGGCGAATTTATCGTTATTACATTGCAACAAGAAACACAAAAATAATGGTGAATGATGAATGGTGAATTACTTGGTTTGAGCGGACTACAAGTTTACACAAGCAGACATTTCATTACTCTTGATTAGTATTGACAATTTAATTAATTAAAACAACGAAACGATAAAAAATATGAAACAGTTCTTCTTCTTCTTCTTTATGATAGCTATGGTGCTGTCAGGTTTTGCACAGCCCGATGCCATAAGAAATGAAATTGCCAATATGGGTACCGATTCAACTACAATAATGATTACCAAAGGTCGTGCGTTGCTCCTAACCAAGCTATTATTGAACGATAAATCAAAAGCTATGGAGATAGGAAACTACCTTCATAAAAATTTAGATAATGATGCATATATTGCATTGTTTCCCGAAGAATTATGGTTGTTACACTATTGGTCGAACAACTACGATAACCTTATTACGAGCATCACCCAAAACGATTCGACAAACAACTTCATTGCAAGTAAATTGCAACCGAACCCCGACGACCTCTTAAAAGTGTTGCGCGAAAAGTCTTTACTCACTAAAGATGCTATTGTTGCTTCGATAAAGAAATCGTCGCTTTCAGATCAGGATAAAGACTTTCTCATTCTTCATTTCCACTCATGTTTCTCCTTTGTCGATAATGCGGTAATCAGTCAGGACAGCCTCAATACCTTATCCGATAGCTTTATTAAGAAATATCACGAAAACCAATCAACAGATTATATCAGAAAACATATTCGTTATAAACCAACACCTTCGAATTGGAGCTTTGGAGGCGAATATAATATCGGTTACGGTAACTTCACTGGTCAATTGAATAACTATTATTCAAATTTCATAACAATGGGCTTCAATTTAGAAGTCTTTTATAAACGATTCGGATTGTTTGTCAAAGGCAATTGGGGCTCTTGCACCATAAATCAAGATATCAACTCGAAAGGTATTCGTTGGGAAAGACATTCAGGAGTCGACATCTATTCGCCCGAAATGTCATTAGGTTATACTGTTAAAGAAACCAAACATTTTAAAGTAACTCCTATTGCCGGCTATCTGTTGACCGATATTCGACCTTCATCCTATTACTCAGTTAACGATCAAGACATCTCGGTATACGAATTGAAATTTACAACCACCTTAAGCATCGGTTTAAATGTCGATTTTAAATTTAATCTGCCCGGTTTTGAAGACCAAACCGACGAATATGAAGATAACTATTTCATCCGCCTGCATTACGCCTATAACTTCCCCGACTTCTCAAGCAAATATTCCGGCTTCAACGGTAATATGCAATATTTCACCATCGGCTTCGGAGGATTTGAAAGAAAACGGAAATTTAATTGAGAATTATGAATTGTGGGGTCTTCAGTTAAGGTAGGGAGATTCTTTTTTAGTTTTTAGTTTTTAGTTTTTAGTTAATAATTAACCCCTCCCTTATGCTAAAATAATTGCTATTTAGAAGGCGTCACATTTACCATTCATAATTCAATGTCGTTTAGTTAAGAGATATCATTTATTGATTATACTACAAAATTATTAATTATGGAGTCTTCAGTTATGGTAGGGAGTTTTTACTTTTTAGTTTTTAGTTACCCCCTCCCATAAGCTATAGGAATTAACCACTTTGAAGGCATTGCCTCGTAATTAACTTCGTTGAGGGCTTCGCCGTTCTTAAATAGTAATTGACTAACTTAGTTCAATATAATTATTCTTCAAAGCGAACTTCACCAGATCGACAGTCGATTTCAGTTCAAGTTTATTCATAATATTATTCTTATGACTTTCGACGGTGCGGATGCTGATAAATAGTTTATCGGCTATTTCTTTATTACTCATTCCCAAAGCAAAAAGGGTGATTATTTCTTTTTCGCGACGGGTAAGATCGATCACTTTTTCTTCAACCTTTTTAGGAGCTTGTGCACGTTTAACGTAACTCTTGATTAAGATATTCGATATTGTTTCGTTAAAATAATCTTCGCCCGACGAGATGGTATTGATAGCCGAGATAAGTTCTTTTTTAGAGGTTGTTTTCGGTAGATATCCCTTGGCACCTGCTTCGATGGCATTAACGATAAAATCTTCTTCCATATGCATTGAAAGAATAAGAATCTTGATTTCGGGTCTCGATTCTTTCAGTTCACGGGTTAATTCTATACCGTTTGAATCAGGCAGATTGATATCCATTAAAATCACATCGGGACGATATACTTCTAATTTACCGGCAAGTTCGGATGCCGACGAAGCTTCGGTAATGATATTGATATTTGCTTCATCGCTTATCAGTGCTTTTATTCCGTCACGTACTATAACGTGATCGTCGACGAGTATTACTTTAATTCTTTCCATAGCCTGTTGCTTTAAATAGGAATTTTAATATGTATTGTTAAGCCTTTGTTAGTGTTTGACGTGAAATCGATCGTACCTTTCAACATTTGAACCCTTTCGCGCATATGATATAACCCATTTCCTTTGACTAACGTAGCATGATTTCCTTGAAATCCTTTGCCATTATCCTCTATTAATAAGATAAGTGATTTATCTTCACAAAGTAACAAAATTTGTAGCATAGTCGCTTCTGCGTGTTTCACTGAATTATGTATCGCTTCTTGCGTAATTCTAAACAAATACATCTGTATCTTCTCATCAAGATTCTTAGGTACCGACTTATGATCGAATGTTATCGTCATTGCCGAATTAACCGATGATTGTTCCACCAGATTACGGAGTGCCGTTACAATACCAAACTCAACCAAACTCGATGGCATTAAGTTATTTGACATTCTCCTAACTTCATCGATGGTACTCTCAACAAACGATTTTGTAAGCTCTATTGTCGATGCTGTTTTTTCAGAATCGATCACATCAATGCTTTCCAAACGCATCTTTATTGCAATCAAACTCTGCCCCAGCCCGTCGTGCAATTCCCTCGACACACGTTTACGTTCATTCTCCTGTCCGTCGATAAACGACGATAATTGTTTCTGACGTTCTTGATTCAATGCCAGCTGTGCCAACACTCTATCGGTAATGTCGTGTATGACGGTGCTGTTAACCCTTTTCCCTTCATATAAGATGGGATTCTTCTTTATCTCGACATGGAAGAATGTGCCGTCTTTCCTGAAACACATCGTTTCGAAGGTATACGATTTGTCAACATCAACATAGTCGATTTCGTGCTCTTTTAAGAAGAGTATATCGGTGATTCTCATCTCCATCAACTCTTCGATGCTGTAAAGGGTTAATTTGGCTAGCCCTTTATTTACCAATAGCGGAGCAAGCAAATCGTGTATGATAATTCCGTCTTTTGTAGCTTCGTAAAAACGATCTAATCGCTTTTCGCGTTCAATGATCTCGCTTGTTTGTTCTTTAATGCGGGTCGACATAAGGTTGAAACTCTCGGTAAGTTCGCCTATCTCGTCGTTACTTGTCACGGGCAGCGTTTTACCATATTTACCAAACGATATTTCGAGAGCTACCTTCGAAAGATTAACCAATGGAACGGTTATCTTGTACGAAATGAAAAATGCCAGTATCAAAACCACTATCGACACCAGTGCTATGATGGTAAGAATATCGTTACGTTGCTGATGCACGGGATTGATTAGTTCTTTCAAATCTATTTCGACCAGCAATGCCCACTTCAGATCTTGTATCTTCAAGTAACTGTAAGAACTTAACACATCAATGCTGCGGTAATCTTTATCTTTCTTAACGCCATTTTTTGCTTTAAATGCATCGATCGATTGTGTCGTCTTGACTATCTTCTTCATCACCGAATTACTATCGAAACGCGACTGACTCCGCATCAGGTAATCGCTTCCAACAATATACGATTCGCCGCTATAACCCATGCCCGACAACGATGTATTAACGAAGATGAGTTTATTGATAACATCACAGGGAATACCTAATGAAACCAATCCTACGGTATTACCCTTTTCGTCGAAACAAGCAGCCGACACCAATAATGTAGGTGTATTGAAAATAGTTTTATAATCGGAAATGATTGTTTTCTTCGCAGGCGATAAAGACAATAAGAGCGATGAGAAAATATGTGTACTATCGTTCAATTCGGTAACCTGTGATTGAGCAGCACTATCTTTCGTAATCAAATCGAGCTTACCGGTCGATTGCGAATAATAGGAAACAAACGAATAATAATCGCTCTTCAAGAGAATTTGAATCACTTGTTGATCATCTATCGATTGAACCGATAAGTCGTTAAAATGAAACGACTTTTGCAGAAATTGAAGATCACGCAAACGATCTTTAAAAAACATTTCTACTTGATGTTTTTTAAATTCACGAACAGACGTCAGTTGGTTCGATGTTCTGTCGACCACTGCATTATAAGAACTGTTGTAGATATAGATGCCAAGAAACATTATGGATATCACACATAATAGGGTGAAATACACAACTAACTTTTCCCTGATCGAAAATTCGTTTTTTACCGATGACATTCCAATAGATTTATTAGCAAACATACTATTTTTTATAATAGGTTAAATCATTATTACAAATTTCAGTTTATAACAAATAGTTAACGATACTCTATAATTAATAAAACTACAATCAGTTACATTATGTAATATATTATAGCTTGTATTAAGATTTATTATCAGGTAATAAAAATCTCTTTAATTCTCATTTGAAAAGATTTTTTTTATTTACATTTGCCGTATTAATTAACTATAGTATTTATTATTTAAAAAGTATTAGAAATGGCAAATATGACGCCTCAAGACTACATCGAACGTGAGGGCAAATACGGCGCTCACAACTACCATCCACTACCGGTTGTTCTCGAAAGAGGAGAAGGTGTGTTTATGTGGGATGTGGAAGGCAAACGTTATTACGATTTTCTTTCGGCTTACTCTGCTGTAAACCAAGGTCACTGTCACCCAAAAATTGTTAATGCAATGTGCGAACAAGCTAAGAAGTTAACCCTGACTTCGAGAGCTTTTTATAATAATATTTTAGGCGAGTTCGAAGAGTTTATTACCAAATACTTTGGTTACGATAAAATACTTCCTATGAACTCAGGTGCAGAAGCAGATGAAACAGCTATCAAACTTTGCAGAAAATGGGCTTATAAAGTTAAAGGTATTGCCAACGATCAAGCAAAGATAATTGTTTGTAATGGAAACTTCCACGGACGTACCGTTACCATCGTATCAATGTCGAACGATCCTGATTCGTATGGTGGTTTTGGTCCTTTTACTCCCGGATTCATTAAGATTCCTTACGACGATATCAAAGCTTTGGAAGAAGCATTAAAAGATCCTAATGTTGCAGGATTCCTTGTTGAACCTATTCAAGGCGAAGCAGGTGTATATTGCCCACACGAAGGTTATTTGAAAAAAGCTTTCGACCTTTGTAAGAAAAATAACGTGTTGTTTATTGCCGACGAAATTCAAACAGGTATAGCTCGTACCGGTAAAATGCTTGCTTGCGATCACGAAGGTGTTCGTCCCGACATTCTTATCTTAGGTAAAGCTATTTCAGGCGGTTCATTCCCTGTATCGGGTGTGTTGGCCGACGACGAAATTATGTTGACCATTAAACCGGGCGAACATGGTTCTACTTATGGTGGTAACCCAATTGCTTGTGCTGTTGCTATTGCTGCTTTAACGGTAGTAAAAGATGAAAAATTGGCCGATAACGCCGAACGTCTTGGAAAAATATTCCGCGACGAACTTAATGCTTTCCATCATCCAATGATCGAACTTGTTCGTGGAAAAGGTTTATTAAACGCTATCGTTATAAAACCTCACAACGGTAAAGAAGCTTGGGACGTTTGTCTTGCTTTGGCTGAAAAAGGATTGTTGGCTAAACCAACCCATGGTCATATTATCCGTTTTGCTCCTCCATTAGTTATTACTGAGGCTCAAATCAGAGAATGTATAGAGATTATTAAAAAGACACTTGATTTATTTAATTAAGCTCTAAGCCCTGTATCTTTATACAGGGCTTTTTTTTTATACTTATTTTATGAATATGAGAAATCGGTGATTTTAAATTAGATAACAAAATTGGAAAATTTCATTATATAATAATGAAATAAGAATTACACCTATGGTAGCTTTACATTACGATTAAAAACACAATAATTATCTACTATCAAATCATTGTTACTCTATATAAACAGTTCAAAATAATACAATATATTTCAACCTGAATCTATTTATTTCAAATTTATATATGTCAAAGAAAAAATAACGCATCAAGATATTTATCGTCTGCAAAGAATATAAATGTCGTACCAATATAGTTATTAGTCAACAAAACAACTTACTAAAAAGGAAAAATAACGATGCAATATCGCAGCGTTATTTCTAAGCAATGATTTGATTGACGGATATTTGTAAATACATCTTTTAAACAAGTAAATATGTTTCTGTTTGTGTAATATCTAAATTTATTCTCGTGCACGAATCAAGTCATTCAACCGAACCTAAAGGTCTTAAGGGTCGGATTATCGCAGCTACCGGCGTTAACATAAACCAATGTTATCAATGTGGCAAATGTACCGCAGGCTGTCCGTTAAACGAAGAAATGGACATCCAACCGAATCAATTATTGAGAATGCTCCAACTGGAACTTCCCGGTTACGAAGACAAACTGTTACGTTCCATGTCCATCTGGCTTTGCCTTGCATGCGATATGTGTTCCTCGCGTTGTCCTCAGGAAGTATTGCTTTCGAAAGTGATGGATTATCTCCGTCAGGAATCATTACGTCAAGGAAAAGTTAATCCTAAAGCTAAAGATATTGTATCGTTCCATCAATCGTTTTTAGAATCGATTGAGAAGAATGGTAAACTTAACGAAATGGGCTTAACGGTGAGCTATAAACTTAAAACAATGAATCTCATGCAGGATATTTCAATTGCACCTGCTATGTTGTCGAAAGGAAAACTCAGCTTATTTCCACACAAGGTCAAGAACCTGAAAGAAATTCAAAAACTATTTAAGAAAACAAGCGAACATAAAGGAGGCGAACAATGAAAATAGGATATTATCCCGGATGCTCGCTCGAAGGTACAAGCAAAGAATATAGCGATTCGCTATTTGCTGTTGCCGAGAAATGCGGTATCACCCTCGAAGCAATTAACGATTGGAACTGTTGTGGTGCTTCGGCGGCTCACAGTATGAATCACGATTTGGCTGTTGCATTGCCTGCCCGCACGTTGGCATTAGCCGAACAACAAGGTTTAACCGAAATAGTTATTCCCTGTGCTGCATGCTATAGCCGCTTATCGCAATCGCAAAACGAATTGAACGATAATTATGTAACCAAATCAAGAATAGAAAGTTATTTAGATCTTAAGATCAGCGGTACAATTAAACTTTTAACGGTTATCGATTTCCTTAAGAAATATATATATCCCGTTGCCGATCAACATGTGGTTAACAAACTGAATCAAAAGACAGCTTGTTATTACGGATGTATGCTTGTTCGTCCTAAAGAAATAACCGTAATAGAACGTACCGAAGATCCGCTCGAAATGGAAGATGTGATGAAGATTGCAGGTGCTACTCCCGTTAAATGGGCATACAAAACAGAATGTTGCGGAGCAGGTTTATCGGTTTCGAAAACAGATATTGTTGCTAAACTATCGGGTAAGATTCTTGAAGATGCTGTATCAAATGGAGCCGAATCGATAATTGTGGCTTGTCCAATGTGTCACATGAACCTCGATATGCGCCGCCCCGAAATAAAGAAACAGATTAATAAAGATATAAACATCCCGGTATTGTTTATTACACAGGCATTGGGATTAAGCATGGGTATTGCTGCCGATAAATTGGGATTGAACAAACATTTTGTCGATACCGATACCGCAGTGAAATGTATTATAAAGAAGGAGGCTTAAGATATGGCTAGGATTGGAGTATTTATTTGTCATTGTGGCGAAAACATTTCGGCAACCGTCGATGTGGTTAAAGTTGCTGAAGTTGCTTCTACATTTGCAGGTGTTGCCTTTAGCACCGAATATAAATATATGTGTTCTGCACCCGGACAAGATAAGATTGTGCAGGCTATCAAAGAACATAAACTCACCGGCATTGTTGTGGCAGCCTGTTCGCCACGCATGCACGAACAAACATTTCGTAAAGCTACTGCCGAAGGAGGCATAAACCCTTTCCTTTGCGAAATGGCAAACATCCGCGAACATTGTTCTTGGGTTCACGACCGTACCGACGAAACAACCGATAAAGCTATCGATATTGTAAGGACTTTGGTTGCCAAGGTTCGCCGTAATGCTCCGCTGTTTCCTATTAAAGTACCGGTAACAAAAACAGCACTGGTAATCGGTGGTGGAATTGGTGGTATTCAGGCTGCCTTAGACATTGCAAATGCAGGTCACAAGGTTATTATGGTTGAAAAACAACCTTCCATCGGTGGACATATGTCGCAACTTTCAGAAACATTCCCTACCCTCGATTGTTCGCAATGTATTCTTACACCCCGAATGGTTGAAGTATCGCAACATCCCAATATCACCTTACATACTTATGCCGAAGTTGAAAGTATAAGCGGCTTTATCGGTAATTTTGATGTTAAAATCAAGATGAAAGCCAAAAGCGTTGATAGTAGTAAGTGTACCGGCTGTGGCGAATGCTGGCAGAAATGTCCCAACAAAAAGATTCCCGACGAATTTAATGCCGGACTCAGCAACAGAACAGCTATCTACACTCCCTTTCCTCAGGCTGTGCCTAATAAACCGGTTATCGACCGTGTTAATTGCACTTGGTTTACCAAAGGAGGTAAATGCGGGATTTGTAAAAAAATGTGCAAAGCCGAAGCTATCGATTACGAAATGCAAGATAGCTTCATAGATATAAAAGTTGGAGCTATTGTAACCGCTACAGGCTTCGATCTGAAGCATACCGACTTCTTCCCCGAATACGGCTATGGTGAATTTAAAGATGTGATTGATGGAATGCAGTTCGAACGGCTTGCATCGGCTTCAGGACCTACTGCCGGAGTGATACGTCGCCCTTCCGATGGTAAGATTCCCGAAAATATTGTGTTCATTGCCTGTGCCGGATCGAGAGATAAAGCTAAAGGCATTGAATATTGTTCAAAGATCTGTTGTATGTACACGGCTAAACATGCCATGTTGTATAAACATAAAAACCATGCAGGTAAAGCCTATGTATTTTACATGGACATTCGTGCCGGTGGCAAAGGATACGACGAATTTGTACGTCGTGCCATTGAAGAAGACGAAGTACAATATATTAGAGGACGTGTATCGCGTGTTTACGAGAAAGACGGTAAGTTAATGGTTAAGGGTGTCGATACTTTAATGAATTCAACTCCGGTAGATATTGAAGCCGATATGGTTGTTCTGGCCACTGCCATTGTTGCCAATAAAGATTCGGAAGCTCTGGCTCAGAAATTACATATAAGCTACGATAAACATCATTTCTTTGCCGAAGCCCATCCTAAATTAAAACCGGTTGAAACCAACACAGCAGGTATCATGCTTGCAGGAGCCTGTCAAAGTGCAAAAGATATTCCCGAAACGGTATCGCAAGCATCGGCATCGGCTAGTAAGGCAATTGCTCTCTTCTCCAATAGTGAGATGTCGAGAGATCCTTCGGTTGCTTCGGTCAATAACACCAATTGCACCGGCTGTTTATTGTGTATGGAAGTATGCCCATACCTTGCAATCGATAAAGAAGAAATAAAAGATAGAAGCGGCAACCTCATGAGATATGCTGCAAGGGTTAACTCCGGACTTTGTCAAGGATGTGGCACTTGTGTGGCAATGTGTCGCAATAAATCGATCGATTTACAAGGATTCTCGAACGAGCAAATGCTTGGTGAAGTAATGTCATTATTAAACAAACCATTTTAAAGAAACGATATGTCACAATTTGAACCTAAAATTGTAGCCTTTGTTTGTAACTGGTGTACCTATGCAGGAGCCGATCTTGCTGGAACCAGTAGAACAAAATATGCAACGAATGTTCGTATCATCCGCTTTCCCTGCACGGGACGGATCGACTTTATGTTATTGATGAAGGCCTTTCAAAACGGCTCTGACGGTATCATTATTTCAGGTTGCCATCCTAACGATTGTCATTACACCTCGGGTAACTTTCATGCTCGTCGCCGATGGATGGTATTCCGTTCGTTAATCGAATTCATGGGATTCGATACCGACCGTATTACCTTCTCATGGGTCTCGGCTGCCGAAGGTGCCAAATGGGCCGACCTTGTTAACGAAGTTACCGAAAAGGTTCGTGCTATAGGTCCCTTTACCGAATTTAAAACTCTCGATTATAATTCATTTAATCAACTTGATAATGGAGCAATTACAAAATAAAGTAGCCGAATTACTCGACAAAGGCACTATTGCCTTGATGATTGGATTTCAAGAAGGATCGTCCAAAGGAGCCGTACCTTGTTTCCTTGAATCGTCATCTCAGGTTACAAAGCTCATCTATAATTCCCTGTGCAAAAACAATCTTGCTGTCTATCTGCATAAACCTGAAGTGAAAGAAGCAAAGAAGGTAGGTATATTTGGAAATGTTGCTACCCTTCGTTCTATATTACAATTACTATCCGAGAATCAATTATGGAGCTTGGAACTGACTGTAATGACCATCACCGCCGATAAAGAATTTGTTCTGTTCGATTCGATAAAAGATGTTGAAGCTTATGTACAATCGAATTTTCCTGAAATAACAGACGAAGAAAAAGAACAAATAGCTTATATCAACGGTTTATCGCGTGCTGAACGTTGGAATTACTGGAAAGACCTGTTTGCAAGCTGTATTAAATGTTATGCATGCAGAGCCGTTTGTCCTATGTGTTATTGTCCTCAATGTACGGTCGAGAACAATCAACCGCAATGGATAAAAGTAAGTTCGGAAACATCGGGCAATATGGAATGGCATACTATGAGAGCTATGCATCTTGCCGGTAGATGTATTAATTGCGGCGAATGCGGAAGAATATGTCCGGTTGGCATTCCGGTTCATCTGCTCACCGTTAAATTGAATCTCGACATCAAAAAAGAATTTGGTGCACAAACGGGTTATTCATCTACAAACGGTTATGCTTTAAATACGTTTAATCCGAACGATAAGGAAGGATTTATTAGATAATTAAAAACTAAAAGGTAAAAACTAAAAAAAGCTCTTTTAGCGTTTTCCTTTTAATTTTTAGTCTTAGTTTTTAATTTTTAGTTTTTAGTTTTTAATTTTACTATTGTGGAAACAAAACTGTTACAGTCGAACGATTTACCAACATTGTTCGACAATTTGCAAAAGTCAGGCAAAATGATTCTTGCTCCTGTATTAAAGAAAGGAGGCAAGGTATTTTTTGAACGAGTAACATCGTACGACCAAGTTGCAAGCGATTTTATTCAAACACAATTTTCTGCGAAATCGGTTGTGTTTCCGAAAGTGGAAGAATTGTTCACTTATAAGAAAACAGAAACGGGATATGATGTTACCGAATCGCTTGCTTCGATTCCCGAAACGGTGGTTTGGGGTCTCCGTCCTTGCGATAGCTCTGCATTCGATTACATAAGCGAATTCTTTTTAAAAGAAAATCCCGATGCCTATTTCGCTACTCGTAAAGAACGATGCACTCTTATTGCCATCAGTTGCCCAAAGGCAGACGATGCTTGCTTTTGTACTTCGGTCGATCTAGGTCCCGGTAGTACTGCAGGCAGCGATATATTGCTCACCGTAATGGGAAATGAATTGTATGTCGAAGTGCTTACTAAAAAAGGAAATGCCGTTATAGAAACAGCTCCATCGTTATTTAAAGATACTACAGCTAAGATCAAAGACGAATATCTTGCTAAAATAACAACCCGATTCTCTATCGACGAAATAAAAGAAAAGATTAAGAACGCCTATAATAACGCCGAATGGAAACAAGAATCGATGGGATGCTTAGGTTGTGGATCGTGTGCATTTGCATGCCCTACCTGCACCTGTTTCGACATTCAGGACGAAAGTAATGGCGACGAAGGCAGTCGCAAACGCTGTTGGGATGCTTGTGGATTAAGTTTATTTACCAAACATAACTCGGGACATAATCCACGAAAGAATCAAACAGAACGCCGCCGTCAACGATTAATGCATAAGTTCAAATATTCGGTCGAGAATCTTGGCATTGTTAGTTGTGTGGGTTGTGGACGTTGTATAAGAGTGTGTCCGGCTCATTTAAATATATTCGAAAACATTTTAACCGTTACAAAGGACTAAGTTCTCGCAATTTTAGAAAATTGAACATCTACTTTAGTTTTTAGTTTTTAATTTTTAGTTTTTAGTTATAAAACAGTTATGAGCATCAAAAATACCTACATACCTTATCAAATGCGTATTGCGAACATCACCGAGGAGGCTCCTCTTGTTCGCACCTATAGATTGGAATTTGTCAATCCCGACGAAGCGTCAGAGTTCTCATTCAAAGCCGGACAGTTTGCCGAATATAGTATCTTTGGCGAAGGCGAAAGTACTTTTTGTATTGCATCATCTCCTACCCGCGAAGGTTATATTGAATGTACCTTCCGAAGTTCTGGTCGCGTTACAAAAGCTCTTGCCGCGTGCGAATTAAACGATATTATCGGTCTTCGCGGACCTTACGGAAATACCTTCCCAATTGAAGATTGGTATGGTAAAAATATTGTATTCATAACCGGAGGAATAGGTTTACCTCCTTTACGTTGCGTTATATGGAACTTACTCGATCAACGCGATAAATTTGGCGATATATCTATCTACTATGGTGCCCGTACGACCAAAGATCTCGTGTACAAACAAGAACTCGAAGATTGGAAAAACCGCGGCGATGTAAACCTCTTTGTTACCGTTGACCCCGGAGGCGAATCGCCCGATTGGAAAGGTCTTGTAGGATTCGTTCCCACTATCGTTGAACAAAACGCCCCTAAAAGCACGAATGCTGTTGCTATAGTTGCCGGTCCTCCGATATTAATTAAGATGTCTATGCCTATTCTAGCTAAAAATGGCTTTGCCAATAGCGATATCTATACTACACTCGAAAACAGAATGAAATGTGGTGTTGGCAAATGCGGTCATTGTACGGTTGGTAAAACCTACGTTTGTAAAGATGGTCCGGTATTTAGTTATGATGAGGTTTTGTTGATGCCGGCGGAATATTAACGCCTTCAAAAAACAAATGTTTCAAATTAACCTTGGTTTGGCGAAGGTTCTACCTTCGCCGCTATTATTTTTTCAGGCTGAGCTTGTAATATATATTCGTACGAGGTAGAATATCGTCCGAACAGATCTCTGCCTATAGAGGAATAAAAATGACATATTAATGCTCGACTATTTAATTTTCAAAAAAGATTCAAGACTTATCATCAAATCTTGTTTGATAATTTTATTCAACAACCCTCTATCAATCTTTTCTGTACCATGGTCGGGTATCACGGTTGTTCTTCCATCATTATGTTGAAAAAACTTATGGCTTCCTTTCTGACGTTTTTGTTCAAATCCCAGTTGCAAAAGTATTTTTATTAATTCCTTTGCAGTAAGTAGCGGAAGTTTCGACATTGCTATATTGAAATTTGTTGTAAACTCACAAATTTGTTTACAGGTTTAAATCCCTTTTTCTCGTCGAGATACAACTCTATTACTTCTTTTGTTCTCACAAAAAGTTCATCATACGTTTTGGCTTGAGTATGGCATCCTGGCAATTCTATAACCGATGAAATATAATAACCATCCAAACCCTGCTCCACAATTATATTAAATATTTTATGTTGCATACTATTATTTTAAAATTGTACTATACAAAGATACATATATTTTAAAAGAATTGTTCCCTTGCTTTCCTTGGTTCGGCGAAGGTTCTATTTTCGTCGCTTTTATTTTTGCAGGCTGAGCCTGTTAACAGATATTCGAACGAGTTAGATCTTCGTCAGAACGGAGTATTTTTTACATCAGCTAAATTCCATGGATCATCACTTATCTCAATTATTGATCCTTTTAAAACGCCAGCTCTCATTGCTTTTCCAAACTTTGAAAGCTTTTGTTTTTTTACCGTTTCTGTTGGCTTTATAATAGTTTTCTTAGCCGTTTTTTTATCTATTGTTGCCATTGTTACTATTTTTATTCGATACAAAACAAGCTGCAAATTAGGATTAAATCCATGATTCGGCGAAGGTTCTACCTTCGCTGTATTTATTTTTCAGGCTGAGCCTGTAAACATATATTCAGACGAGGTAGAACCTCGTCTGAACGAGGGTAAGCTCAATAACCATAGTCTACCGCCCTATCCGCTTCGAGTATAGCCTCGTCTTAACCGATTTTAGAATAATGCTTTTACTAAATCCAATAAATCCGATTTCGGAATATCTTCAATATCTGATTTATCGTACAAAATAAGCAACGTAATAGAAATATCGCTGGAATGTTCCGTCAAGAGATAGGTAATTACTCTAAAGCCACCACTTTTACCTTTATTTTTACTTGTAACAGCAAGTCTTATTTTAACCTAAATCTACTCCATATTTAGGATTCTTGAGCAATATATTTTCAAGTTCTTTTAAATCAGAAGCAAGTGAGCGATACTTTTTACTATATCGTTTAAAATATTTTTCAAATACAATGGTATATGAAATTTTATTTGCCATCAAACAATGTGCTTAACGGTTTTGTTTTGCCTTCTTTTACTTCAGTAAGCGATTGGTTAAAATCGGCAAGAAACTCTTCTTTAGTCATTTTGGAATGTCCTTTTTCCTCTATTACTTTCACAAAAGATTGCGTTTTAAGATATTCAACAAGGCGTTTGGCACTCGTTGAACGTTCATTTATAGTTATAGTGGTCATAGCGTTACGTTTTTAATTTATACTACAAATATACAAGCTTTTTATAAAAATTGTTCCATTGCTTTTTTAAAGCAAAAAACCACCCTGTTTGGACGAGATAGAACCTTGTCCGAACGGGGTTTTGTTGATGCCGGTCGAATATTAACGCCTTAAAAAAACAGATGATTCAAATTAACCTTGGTTCGGCGAAGGTTCTACCTTCGTCGCTTTTATTTTTTCAGGCTGAGCCTGTTAATATATATTCTGATGAGGTAGAATATCGTCCGAACGGAGACTTTAAGTCTGCTCGAGCCAACAATTACTTATCTTCTATTGTGCTTTGATATTTTACAAACCCAAAGACTTCAATTATATCATCATTAATTCGATAAACGATTGTGTATCCTTTATATATTAGCTCCCTGATATTTTGTCTTCAAAATATATTGATTTCCTAAAGCTAAGAGGTTTTTGTGGTATATAACTTATTTTCTGAATAAGCTCTTGTTGAAATTTTCTTGCTCTTGTAGGACTATCTTGAGCAATATATTCAATCTGATTAAGTAAACGATTTTGAAAAGACCTTGTAAACTTAATCTTCATATTTCGATATAGTACTGTTTATTGAATGTTGTAATTCTTCGATTGAAATAAATTCGCTTTCATGTACTATTAGTGCATCCAATTCTTTTGTTAAATATGTTTTGTTTGAATTATACATTGAATCTTCATGAATAATTTCTACTTCTGTTTTATCCAATTTACGAAGTAACCATAGCAACTTTTCGTAAACAGTATCACTTATGTGTAATTTTAAAGTATGCATAGCTTTTTTTTTACAAAAATACAATTTTCTTGTTCTTATGCTTTTCTTGAAAACAAAAAACGCTCCAACACAACATTGCAACGTATTTTGCTTTTCATTTTTACTAAGCTTGACACCCGTTAGACGAAGGTAGAACCTTCGCCATGTTTATTTTTACTGGCTGAGCTTATTTGATAGTAGCAACAAATGTAGAGACTCCGAACGAGGGAAACCCTCAAACATGCCCAGCAAAGAGACTTTCTTCAAATTTCCGCAAACAGTATATTTATATTCTTTGCCAAAATCCTTGGTAAAAGCAAAAATGCCTACAAACTAATCGTACGTTGCTTTATATATTGGTAGCTCATCATATATATATTACCATTTTAGCATTACCACGTCTATTTTACATGGTAATGCAGCATTTAAATTAGACCGCTTAACGGTAATAATCAAATAGTCAAATAATCAACTAATTCCTTAGGCACCTGACTGACAGACCAAAAACCTTGAAACTATCATAGTTGTAGCCCAAATCATAGCTACTGTAACTCAAAAACCTGCTGATTGCACTATTTGTACGACCCTCTGTAGAACTCCACCAGAAACTGTTGCTCCCAACATCGTAGAATGTTACAAATCGAAAACCACCTGGAAGGGCTGTAAAGCCACTCTTATTATTGGTAGAAGGGTTGTTGCCAATATCGCCTGTTGTTGGATCTGAAGCCCACCCTGTAGTGCTTGCCATAGACTTGGCAATCTCATTACTTGTTGTGCTACCATTGTAATTGTAGCCGTTTGCAATAAGGTAGTTTTCTAAAGTTGTCCACTCATTATTACTCGGTACATGCCATCCTGTGGGGCAAAGTTTGCCTGTGTTTACTGTATACCAATTATACAGTCTGCCATAAGTTCTTATGCTATCTGCATTAGTAGTATTGTTATAGGTACAAACAGCTCCAGTGGTTAGGTTACTCCATATCGTTGAATCCGTTACGTTTGGTATTGTAGTACCATCATTATATTTAGTAACTTTAAGATTCTCTGACATCCAAGTCTGTGTGCCTATGGTTACTGTTTTATAACTGTTACTTTCACCATCGGTCATACTTCCATAAGTTACCGTTACTGTACCTAATGGTGGTGTTGTTATTGCTACTTCGTTAAAGACTATGCTGTCTATTTTATTGACTGCTATTTTTGTTATTGTGCCCCCCTGTTGATGGACATACATCGTGTCTTGGGCGGTGGCAATGCCACCGAGCAGTGCTATACTTGCTATAAATAATGCTACCTTTTTCATAATTATTTATATTCCTTTTGTGAAGGTGTACATTATACGTCCCTTCATTTTTACTCTGTTTTTACTTTATTACCTTAATAAATTCCCTACTTTCAATTCATTGCTTAATAGGTACAATCCTGCTGGTAAAGGTGAATACCTTCCAGCAAATCGTACGTTGCTTTATATACTGGTAGATCGTCATATAGTGCCATCTCTTTTAAAGTTTAGCATTACCACGTTTTTTCACGTGGTAATGCTGCTTTTTAAATTAGACCGCATCGCAGTAATAGTCAAATAATCAACTTAATCCCTCATGCACCTAATTGATAACCCTCTAATCTTCGCATTGTCGGCGAATCTAGACAGGATACTGCCACCATCACTCAAGATCCTATAGACGGCGAACATTGGATTGTCCTCGGTAGAACTCCACCAGTAACCAGCGTAACCAATATCGTAGAATGCCCCACTATTGTCACGACCACCACCCGGAAGGGCTGAGAAGCCGCTCTTATTGTTAGTAGAGGGGTTGTTGCCCGGTGCTCCTGCAATAGTAGACGAAAGCCAACCAGTGTTGCTTGCCATTGATTTGGCTATTGCAAGGTCTGTTGTGCTGCCATCGTAATCATAACCATTTGCATTTAAGTAGTCACCTAAGGTTGACCACTCTACATCACTTGGCACATGCCATCCTGTGGGGCAAAGTTTGCCCGTGCCTATTGCATACCAATTGTACAATCTGCCATAGGTTCTTATGCTATCGGCATTCGTGGTATTGTTATAAGTACAAACAGCTCCAGTGGTTAAGTTGCCCCATGTTGTATTGTCAGTTACGTTTGGTATTGTTGTACCATCATTATATTTAGTTACTTTAAGGTTTTCTGCCATCCATGTTTGAGTGCCTATGGTTACTGTTTTGTAACTATTGCTTTCTCCATCGGTCATGCTTCCATAAGTTACCGTGCCTAATGGTGGTGCTGTTATTGGTGTTTCGTTAAAAACTATGCTGTCGATTTTATTGACTGCTATTTTTGTTATTGTGCCTCCCTGTTGATGGACATACATCGTGTCTTGGGCATTGGCAATGCCACCGAGCAGTGCTAAGCCTACAATAAATAATGCTAATTTTTTCATAATTACTTTTTTCTTTTAGTGAAGGCGTGCAATACATCCCTTCGTTTTTATACTGTTTTTATTTTATTACCTTAATAAATTCCCTACTTTCAATTCCATTGCTTAACAAATAAAATCCTGCTGGCAACGGTGATATGTTAAGTCTCGTTTTGTTTTCACCTATAGTGTTTTGCTGCGTTTGCTCCAAGACGGTTTGCCCTTGCAGGTCTATGATGCGTAACTGCATCGTTCCTGCTTGCACGGCGAGGTAGCTTATGCTTAGTTCATTACTTGCAGGGTTGGGATACAACGTGAGGCTGCTTCCTTCTTGCGTTTTTACTACCGCTGCTTCGGTTTTGTAGTCAGCAAAACTCAAATACCGAACAGTGCTCAAGGCATAGCTTTGAGGATTGCCAGTTTTGTTGGTTACTACCACACTGCCTGTGGGAAAGGTAAGTTTATGGATGTTACTTACCGGAAAGCTGGTTTGTGTCCCATCTTTCGTTTTTACATACAGGCTACTTTGTGCTTGTATGTTTGTGATCCCTGCTATTGCTAGGAACACTGCTACTAATGTTACTTGTTTATACTTCATCTTTTATATATTTAAATGT